>Ga0206840_1002_pt1 | contig 44232 bp, 48 predicted proteins | sample Alteio_BWOrgCont_24_FD_152633 | JGI IMG/M metagenome (GOLD analysis project Ga0206840, IMG submission 152633) | Enriched cells from forest soil in Barre Woods Harvard Forest LTER site, Petersham, Massachusetts, United States -... | ecosystem: Environmental > Terrestrial > Soil > Temperate forest >... | reverse complement strand
CGCGCTTTTTAGCGTACCTGGCTACAAGCTTAATTTTTTTTCTATCGCGTGCTTTTACCGATTCTTTTGCCATTTTATTGTTTCTTCTGGTTTGCAAAAGGCATTCCGAATGCCTTTAATAGTTCAAGACTTTCCTCATCAGTAGTAGCAGTGGTAACAAAGGTAATATCCATACCATTTATCCTACTCACTTTATCTATACTGATTTCTGGGAATATAATTTGTTCTTTAACGCCTAAGGTATAATTTCCTCTTCCGTCAAAACCTTTATCGTTAATACCTTTAAAGTCTCTTACGCGGGGTAGAGCTATAGTCATAAGACGATCTAAAAACTCATACATCTTATCTCCTCTTAAAGTAACTTTAGCGCCTATAGGCATATTTTCTCTTAACTTAAAATTAGAGATTGCTATTTTAGACTTAGTCGCTACTGCTTTTTGTCCGGCAATTTGCGTTAACTCTTCCACTCCTATGTCAACCATTTTCTTATCAGCCACAGCCGCGCCAATACCTCTATTAATTACAATTTTGGTTACTTTGGGAACCTGCATGATTGATTTGTACTGGAATTTTTCCTTCAGCGAAGAAACTATTTCCTTGTTGTATTTTTCTTTTAGTCTGGGAATTGCCATGTTATATTACCTCCCCTGTTTTTTTAGAATATCTTTGTAGTTTACCAGCGCTGTCTTCTTTTCTTCCAACTCTGCTTGCTTTACCGCTTCCGTCAACTACCATTAGGTTGCTAATGTGTATTGGAGCTTCTTTTTTAGTAATACCCCCGTTAGGATTGGTAGCGCTTGGTTTTGTATGTTTAGAAACAATATTCATCCCTTCTACAATTGCCTTGCTAGTTGCTTTCAGAACAGATAATACTTTTCCTGTCTTCCCTTTTGAATCGCCTGCTATTACTTTAACAGTATCGCCTTTCTTTATGTGTAACTTTACGTTCTTTGCGTTATTTACACTGTTTTTATTACTATTCGAAATCATAATACTTCAGGAGCTAATGATATAATTTTCATGAACTGCTTCTCTCTAAGCTCGCGAGCAACCGGCCCGAATATACGAGTGCCTCTAGGCTCGTCGCTTGCATTTAATAATACGGCGGCATTATCAGAGAATCTGATGTATGAACCATCGCTTCTCCTTATTTCTTTCTTTGTTCTTACTATTACAGCTTTAGACACTGTACCTTTTTTAATATTGCTAGACGAAAGGGCTGACTTTACAGTAACAACAATCTTATCGCCAACAGAAGCATATTTCTTCCTTGTTCCGCCCAACACTCTTATTACTAAAACTTCTTTAGCTCCACTGTTATCTGCAACACTAAGCCTTGATTCTTGCTGTATCATAAATTTATTTAGCCTTTTCTAGTATCTCAACTAATCTCCAACATTTGGATTTGCTTAAAGGACGAGTTTCCATAATACGCACAAGGTCTCCAATAGCGCACTCGTTCTTTTCGTCATGAGCCATAAGCTTACTGGTCTTGTTTACGAATTTACCGTACATACCATGCTTTACTTTACGCTCTATAGCAACTGTAATAGATTTTGTCATCTTATTACTTACTACTTTACCAACTCTTTCTTTTCTTAAATTTCTTTCTTCCATAAAACCTTAAGCATTTTTAGTTTTGGCGTGTAACTCTGTATGCAACCTCGCTATCAGCTTTTTTGATTCTCTAAGCCTCATTGGGTTCTCTATTGGCGAAATGGCATGAGCAAATTTTAGCTTCTGCAAAGCTTCTCTTTCAGCAGCTAATTTCTCTTTAAGCTCGTTCGCGTTTAACGCTTTTATTTCTTGATTTTTCATATTAATTAAGCGGCATCGTAATCAGGACGTACAACAAACTTTGTTCTCATAGGAAGTTTTTGTGCAGCAAGCCTTAGCGCCTCCACAGCAGTTTCTCTAGAAACTCCCCCAGATTCAAATAGTATGGTTCCTGGTTTTATAACAGCTACCCAATACTCTGGCGCTCCTTTACCTTTACCCATACGTACTTCAGCAGGCTTTTTAGTGATAGGTTTGTCTGGAAATATCCTGATCCAAACCTGTCCTTCTCTCTTCATGGCGCGCGTAAGCGCAACACGGGCAGCCTCTAACTGGCGGGCGGTAAGCCTTCCAGGTTCAAGTGATTTTATTCCAAAAGATCCGAACTCAATAGACGCGCCTCTTGTGGCTAATCCCTTTACTCTTCCTTTGTGCTGTTTTCTAAACTTGGTTCTTTTTGGCTGTAACATCCTTACTTATCCTTTACAGATTAACGTTTTTTATTATTATTTCTCCTTGGGCCGCCAGCTCCACCGCCATTATCCGGCCTTTTTCTCTTATCCCTGTCTCTATCGCCTCCGCGATCTCCACGGTCGCCTCTGCCGCCACCTTGAGATTGATTATCGTTTGCAGCTGTCTGGCTGGCTACTCCAACATTAGGGCTTAAATCCCTTTTGCCAAATACTTCGCCTTTAAATATCCAAACCTTTATGCCAATCTTACCATACACAGTTTGGGCTTCTGATATTGCGTAATCAATATCTGCACGAAGAGTATGAAGAGGAATACGTCCTTCTTTGTACTGTTCCGTTCTTGCCATTTCAGCGCCGCCTAACCTTCCAGAAAGCTTAATTTTAATTCCTTGCGCGCCAACCCTTATGGTAGAGGCTATCGCTTGTTTCATTGCCCTTCTGTAAGAAATCCTGGCTTGTAATTGTTGAGCAATTGACTCGCCTACCAATTTCGAATCCAGTTCAGGCCTTTTTATTTCAAAGATGTTAATTTGTACATCTTTTCCTGTTATTTTCTTAAGCTCTTCCTTAATCTTGTCGACTTCAGTCCCGCCTTTACCAATTACAACGCCCGGACGGGCAGTGTTAATGGTTAAAGTGATTCTCTTAAGAGTTCTCTCTATAACAATTCTTGAGATTCCGCCTTTAGGAATACGAGCGTAAACATAAGTTCTGATCTTCTCATCTTCTACCAACTTATCAGAGAATGTTTTTCCTCCGTACCAGTTGGAGTCCCAACCCTTTACTATTCCTAGTCTAAAGCCAACAGGATTAACTTTCTGACCCATTTCTTATTTTTTTTCGGTTTTAGTTGTCTTTTTTTCAGTTGTCTTCTTAGGGGCTTTTGCCTCCGCGTCAGACTTTTTTGCTACTGTTTTAGAAGCTTTAGCTTTTGGCTTTTCTTCTGTAACTTCTGCTTTTGCCTCTACTTTTGTAGAAGAACCAACGCCTTTAAGACTATCAATTACCAGGTAAACATGGTTTGATCTTTTTCTTACTCTGTGCGCTCTTCCTTGTGGGGCTGGCCTTAAACGTTTAAGCATTTTGCCGCCATCCACATATATTTCTTTTATGTAAAGATCTGCATCCTCTATTTTCTCGTCAGCATTTTTAGCCTGCCAGTTAGATATAGCCGATAACAATAATTTTTCTAATCTTTTAGCGCCTTGTTTAGGTTGGAACCTTAGTACGCTAAGCGCTTGGTTTACTTTTATACCTCTTATCAAATCGGCTACAAGCCTCATTTTTCTGGTAGAGGTTGGCACATTTTGCAACGTAGCCTCGGCAGCGCCATGTTGCTTAGCTAAGCGAGCAGATTCTTTCTTCTCCCTTTTTATTACTGACCTTCTTTTTTTTGCTACAGCTTCCATGTCTTAATTATTTGTCCTTTTTAGCAATGTGACCTCTGAAGTTTCTGGTAGGAGCAAATTCGCCAAGCTTATGCCCAACCATATTTTCAGTTACATATACAGGGATAAATTTATTTCCATTATGCACTGCAAATGTATGCCCTACAAAATCCGGTGAAATCATAGATCTTCGAGACCATGTTTTGATTACAGATTTCTTTTGGGCTGCATTCATTACACCTACCTTATTTTCAAGGCGAAAATCAATATATGGCCCTTTTTTTAATGAACGTCCCATTACTTACTTCTCTTGGCTATTATTAAATTTTTAGAATATTTATTTTGATTACGAGTCTTTTTACCTCTTGAGTAAAGCCCGTTTCTAGACCTTGGTTGACCCCCAGAAGCTTTACCTTCGCCACCTCCCATAGGGTGATCTACCGGGTTCATCGCTACCCCTCTTGTTCTTGGCCTAATACCTAACCACCTATTTCTTCCAGCCTTACCAACACTCAAATTCATGTGGTCTCCGTTAGAAACACTTCCTACTGTTGCAAGACAAGTACTTAATATCATTCTCATTTCGCCAGAAGGTAATTTGATAGTAGCAAATTTACCATCCCTGGCAAGAAGTTGTGCATAAGAACCAGCGCTTCTTGCAAGCGATGCTCCCTTACCTGGTTTTAATTCAATATTATGAATAACAGTACCAAGCGGTATTTCTGACATTGGCAATGTATTGCCTATTTCCGGAGGAACTGCTTTTCCCGAAAGTACAGTAGTGTCTACCTTTATCCCTTGTGGGGCTATAATATATCTTTTCTCTCCGTCTGCATAAACTAATAATGCAATCCTTGCAGTCCTGTTCGGATCATATTCTACGGTTTTTACAAGAGCAGGAACATCAAATTTATCTCTCTTAAAATCTATTTCCCTATACTGTCTTTTATGACCTCCGCCCATGTAACGCATGGTCATTCTACCTTGATTGTTTCTACCGCCAGATTTCTTTACAGAAGACATTAACGACTTCTCCGGAGTATCTGATGTGATCTCATCGAAGGTTGGGGCTATTCTGTGCCTTTGTCCCGGTGTTATCGGCCTTAATTTCCTAACTGCCATTTTACTTTATATTAAATACCGCTGTAAAAGTCTATTATTTCACCATCGGCAACTTTAACGATTGCCTTTTTAAAAGCTGGCGTTCTTCCTGAAAGAACTCCTGCTTTAGTATACCTGGATTTGAATTTTCCGGAATACCTCATTGTATTCACCTGCTGTACATTCACTCCGTAAGTCTTTTCAACAGCTTTCTTAATCTGTATTTTGTTGGCTTTAGTATCAACTATAAAGCCATACTTTCCCTTCTCATTCAAAGGAGTGATTTTTTCTGTTACCAGTGGTTTTATTAGAATATCCATAGTGCTTTATACCAATAAGTCTTCTATTTTTTTAATAGATCCTTCAGCCAATATTAAACTCTCGGCATTCAAAAGATCGTAAGTGTTAAGCTCATCTACGGTTACTACCTTAGTTCTTTGTAGATTTCTGCTTGATAAATAAATATTAGCGTTCTTTTCTGGTAGAATAAACAAGGTTTTTTTGCCAGTTAATGAAAGCAGCTCCAGAATATTTATGTAATCCTTAGTTTTAGGAGTGTCTAATTTAAAATCTTCTAAAACCAATATATTGTTTTCTTTTGCTTTATAAGTTAATGCCGATTTTCTGGCAAGTACTTTAAGTTTTTTATTCAGCTTAAATCCATAAGTTCTTGGCCTTGGGCCAAACACGGTACCGCCGCCAACAAATACAGGAGATTTTCTGCTACCCGCTCTTGCTCCGCCTGTTCCTTTTTGCTTTTTTAGCTTTTTGGTAGAGAAAGCTACTTCTTTCTTTTCTTTTGCTTTGTGCGTTCCCTGTCTCTGATGAGCAAGGAATAACTTAACGTCAAGGTATATTGCATGATCGCTAGGGTCTACAGAGAATACTTCTTCTGAAAGAGATATCTTTCTACCTGTATCTTTACCGCTGATATTTTTTACTGATAGTTGCATTTTATTTCTCCAGTATTATATATGAATTTATTGCGCCCGGAACTGCGCCGCTGATAAGAACTAAATTTTTATCGGCAAATATTTTTACAACCTTTAGGTTCTGTACTGTTACTCTGTCGCCGCCTGTTCTGCCAGCCATTCTTATGCCCTTGAATACTCTGGAAGGGAATGAAGAAGAACCAATTGAACCAGGGTGCCTTGCTCTGTTATGCTGTCCGTGAGTCTGTCCGCCAACCCCGCTAAAGCCATGTCTTTTAACAACACCCTGAAAACCTTTACCTTTTGATGTGCCAACCGCGTCTAAAGTATCGCCTTCAGCAAAAATATCTGTAAGGCTTATGGAATCTCCCAAGCTTAACTCTTTTTTAAACTCTTTAAATTCAACAAGTTTGGATTTAGGAGTGGTATTCGCTTTTTTAAAGTGCCCCGCTAAAGGTTTGCTTGTACTTTTTTCTCTTTTCTCAGAAAAAGCCAATTGCACAGCTTTATAGCCGTCTTTTTCAACAGATTTTACCTGGGTAACTACGCAAGGGCCGGCTTCAATTAAAGTGCATGGAACACTTTTGCCGTCCTCATTAAAATATGTAGTCATTCCTATTTTTTTTCCTATTAACCCTGACATTGGCGTTAAATTTTTACTTTTCTGTTACTAACTCTTTTGCCCCTTTTTCCAAAAACGGACTGCAAAGTTAGCAAAATTTAATAATGATCAAAAATATATCTTAAATAATTTCACTCTGCGTTTTAATAAAAAAGAACCAATAATAAATATTGGTTCTTTTAGTGCTATAGAGATAAAATCAGACTTTTATCTCAACATCAACACCGCTCGGAAGCTCAAGCTTCATAAGCGCGTCAACTGTTTTAGAACTTGTAGAATAAATATCTACTAGTCTTTTATAAGTGCAAAGCTGAAACTGCTCTCTCGATTTTTTGTTAACGTGAGGAGACCTAAGTACTGTAAAAATTTCCTTTTCAGTAGGAAGGGGTATTGGCCCGCTTACTATAGCTCCGGTAGATTTAACAGCGCGCACAATCTTCTCCGAAGATTTATCAACCAAATTGTGATCGTACGATTTAAGTTTTATTCTTATTTTCTGATTCATATTATTTTGCTAATGCAGCTCCTTTAACTTTTGCTATAATAGATTCCGCCAGGTTATTAGGCACAAACTCATAATGAGAGAATGTTAACGTAGCCGTGGCTCGCCCTGATGTGATAGTTCTCAGGTCAGTTACATATCCAAATAGTTCTGAAAGAGGAACATCTGCTTTTATTACCTGTCCGCCAATTTTGGCGTCCATACCTTTCATTAAGCCTCTTCTTCTATTAAGGTCTCCGGTTACTGAACCTGTATACTCATCAGGAGAAATTACTTCTACGCTCATGATAGGTTCCATTATCCTTGGCCCTGCATTTTTTGCAGCTTCTTTAAACCCTAATCTGCCTGCCATTTCAAAAGAAAGAGCATCAGAGTCAACGTCATGGTAAGAACCATGGAATAACCGTACAGTCATAGACTCAACAGGATATCCTGCAAGAGGGCCGTTCTTCATGGCCTCTGCAAACCCTTTCTGTATAGGAGCGATAAACTCTCTTGGAATTACCCCGCCCACTATTTCATTTTTAAACTCAAGTCCCGGCTTTCCATCAGGCGTGGGGCTAATTTCAAAAACAATATCAGCAAACTTACCTCTACCGCCTGTTTGTTTCTTATAAACTTCTCTGTGTTCAAAACTCTTGGTAAGCGATTCTTTATAGGCCACCTGAGGCGCACCCTGGTTTATTTCTACCTTGAATTCCCGCTTCATGCGGTCAATAATAATTTCAAGGTGAAGTTCGCCCATACCCCTTAGTATGGTTTGTCCTGTTTCGTGGTCTGTAGATACATGAAGGGTTGGGTCTTCTTCTACCAATTTGGCAATTGCCATACCCATTTTATCTACGTCAGCCTGAGTTTTAGGCTCAATGGCATATCCGATTACCGGCTCAGGGAAGTTCATTGCTTCAAGCACTATTTTGTGCTTTTCATCGCAAAGCGTATCGCCTGTTTTAATATCTTTAAACCCTACAACGGCTCCAATATCACCGGCTTCCAGTCTTTCTATTTGATTTTGTTTATTAGCGTGCATTTGGAACACGCGAGAAATACGCTCTTTATTATTAGAACGAGTATTAAACACGTAAGAACCTGACTCCAATACTCCTGAATAAGCGCGTACAAAACAAAGACGGCCTACAAAAGGGTCGGTTGCAATTTTAAATGCAAGGCCGGCGAAAGGTTCTTTATCGCTTGGATGGCGAATAACCTCCTTTTCAGTGTCAGGATCTATACCTTTAATACTTTCCTTATCTAATGGCGACGGCAATAACGCCATCACATAGTCCAGCATAGTTTGTACTCCTTTGTTCTTGAACGAAGAACCGCAAAGCATAGGCACTATTTTCATAGCCACAGTAGCTTTACGAAGAGCCGTTAATATTTCATCTTCAGTAATAGAAGCTGGATCTTCAAAATACTTTTCCATGAGTTTGTCATCAAACTCAGCAACAGCCTCCAACAATTTCACCCTGTATTCTTCGGCTTCTTCCAACATGTCGGCAGGAATTGGAACTTCTTTAAAAGTCATTCCTTTATCATGCTCGTTCCACTCAATACCACGGAAATTAACAAGGTCAACAACTCCTGTAAAGTGATCTTCTGCCCCTATTGGCAATTGAAGTGGTATTGCAGTGCTTCCTAATAGTTCTTTTACTTGCTTGCAAACTCCAAGGAAATCTGCGCCCGAACGGTCCATTTTATTTACGAAACCTATACGCGCAACATTATAATTATTAGCTAAACGCCAGTTTGTTTCAGACTGTGGTTCAACACCGTCTACTGCGCTAAATAAAAAAACAAGTCCATCCAAAACGCGTAATGAGCGATTTACTTCAACAGTAAAGTCAACGTGTCCTGGGGTATCTATTATATTAACGTGATATTTCTGATTTCTCCATGCCCAGGTTACTGTAGTAGCGGCAGAAGTAATAGTAATACCTCTTTCCTGCTCCTGTGCCATCCAGTCCATTGTGGCAGCGCCATCATGCACCTCGCCAATTTTATGGCTAACACCTGCATAGTATAAAATACGCTCTGTCGTAGTAGTCTTACCAGCGTCAATGTGCGCAGCTATGCCTATGTTTCTGGTAAATTTTAAATCGCGTGCCATTTTGTTATTTTATACTATTAGAATCTGAAATGTGAAAATGCTTTATTTGCTTCAGCCATTCTGTGCGTATCGTCTTTTTTCTTCACTGCAGCTCCCTCGCCTTTTGATGCAGCGATAATTTCTCCCGCAAGCTTCTCTGTCATTGTCTTCTCTCCGCGAGACCTGGAGTAATCGATCATCCATTTCATGCCTAAAGAAGTTCTTCTTTCCGGCCTTACTTCAGTTGGTACTTGAAAGGTAGCTCCACCAACGCGGCGGCTTCTCACTTCCACATAAGGCATAATATTATTAAGCGCCTTTTTCCAAACTTCAAGTCCGTTTTCCTTAGTTCTTTTTTCTACAAGGTCGCAAGCCCCGTAAAATATATCGTAAGCAGTGCTTTTCTTTCCATCAAACATAAGACAGTTCACAAATTTTGTAACCATCACATCCTTATGTTTAGGATCGGGTAATAAGAATCTTTTTTTAGGTTTCGCTTTCCTCATAACTTAATTATTTTTTCTTGCCTTTTGCCGGCGCTCCTTTTGCAGCTGCCGCCGCTGCGCCTGCTTTTGGCCTTTTAGCTCCGTATTTTGATCTTGATTGTAACCTACCGCTTACACCTGCAGTATCCAATGCTCCTCTAACAATGTGATACCTAACTCCCGGTAAATCTTTAACCCTGCCGCCTCTTATAAGCACAATAGAGTGCTCCTGTAAGTTATGGCCTTCGCCCGGAATATAGGCGTTAACTTCTTTTCCGTTAGTTAATCTAACCCTCGCAACTTTTCTCATTGCAGAATTAGGTTTCTTAGGAGTTGTGGTGTATACTCTTGTACAAACTCCCCTCCTCTGAGGACATGAATCCAGCGCAGGAGATTTTGACTTTGTTGTCAGCTTCTCCCTGCCCTTTCTCACTAATTGTTGTATGGTAGGCATCTAATCTTAAATTTTTTATCCCTTTTGTTTTTTTTGGGAACTGCAAAAGTACGGAAAATAAATATTTTTGCAAGCTCCTAATGTTTATTTTTTATTAAATTATTTAAGTTTTGTGCTTAAATTTACGCTTCGCCCATTGTTCCCCTAAAATTCATAGGAAAACGAGACAAATCGTCTCCCGGTTTAATGTTTCCGAAAGCGTCTTCGTACTTTGTTATATTATCGCTAAGCGCAGAAAGCAGTCTTTTGGCATGTTCCGGAGTCAAAATTATCCTGGCTTTCACTTTTGCTTTAGGTACTCCCGGCATAATGCGGATAAAATCAATCACAAATTCGCTGTTGGAATGTGCGATCATAGCCAGGTTGGCATAAACGCCTTCGGCAACTTCTTCCGAAAGCTCTATGTTTAGTTGGCTCTCCTCTTGTTGCGGATGTTTGTTTTTCTTGTCTTCCATATAGTATATATGATATAAGTAGCTATAAAATAAACAGCAGTTGCATGAGACTCATACAACTGCTGTTCGTATATGATTAATTATTAACCTTCTTGTAATTCTTCCTTCTTCTGGTTCTGATGATGGAAGGCTTCTTTTGAAGCTACTAACGCATTGTACTCTTCCTGAGAACCTACTATAATGTTCTGGAACTCCCTTTGTCCTGTTCCGGCAGGGATCAGGTGTCCTACAATTACGTTTTCTTTCAGACCCTGTAAGTAGTCGGACTTTCCTCTTATAGAAGCTTCGCTCAGTACTTTTGTAGTTTCCTGGAATGAAGCGGCAGAGATAAAGCTTTCTGTTCCCAAAGAAGCCTGTGTTATACCTTGAAGCGTTGGCCTAGATACGGCTGCTTCTGCGTCTTTCACCGATACCAGTTTCAAATCTTTACGCTTAAGTATAGAGTTTTCGTCTCTTAATCTTCTTGCGGTAATAATTTGTCCCGGTTTCAATGTTTCTGAGTCGCCCGCCTCTACTACCACTTTCTTATCAAGAATAGTATCATTCTCTTCGCGGAAAGTAATTTTATCTACAGTTTGATTTTGCAAGAAGTTAGTATCGCCTGCTTCAATGATTTCCACTTTCTGCATCATTTGTCTTACAATAACTTCGCAGTGTTTGTCATTAATCTTCACCCCTTGCAGCCTGTATACTTCCTGGATTTCATTTACCAGGTATTCCTGAACTGCAGTCGGCCCTTTGATAGATAGAATATCTGACGGAGTAATAGAACCGTCGGATAAGGGCATACCTGCTCTTATAAAGTCATTGTCCTGTACAAGAATGTGTTTAGAAAGCGGCACCAGGTATTTCTTTTTGATACCATCTTTAGATTCAATAAATATCTCCCTGTTTCCTCTCTTTATACCGCCATAAGATACTATACCATCAATTTCTGATACTACAGCTGGATTAGATGGGTTCCTGGCTTCGAACAATTCTGTAACTCGAGGTAAACCCCCGGTAATATCTCTTGTCTTTCCTATCGCCCTTGGTATCTTAGAAAGAATCTGACCTGCTATTACTTTTTGTCCCAGTTCTACTGAAAGGTGAGCGCCAACTGGGATGTTATAGCTCTTCACTTCGCCATCACTCCTTCTTACCACAATGGCAGGATTCTTCGATTTGTCTTTTGTATCAACAATAACTTTTTCTCTGTGTCCGGTTTGTTCGTCAGACTCTTCGCGGAAGGTAACGCCTTCTTCGATAGCCTCGAACTCAACAATTCCTTCAAACTCTGAAAGAATTACCGCATTGTATGGATCCCAGTTACAAAGCTCATCGGCTTTCTTAATTTTTTGTCCTTCCTTCACTTTAAGGAAAGCGCCATAAGGTACGTGGTGAGTAATTAAAATTTTGTTTGTGTTTTCTTCCACAATTTTAAGCTCGCCCGAACGTCCCATTACTACGGTTACTTTATCGCCTTCGTTATTAGTAGTAACAACTGATTTTAATTCGTCAAAATAAACTAACCCGTCGTACTTCGCTCTAATAGAAGCCTCAACTGCAATGTTAGATGCAGTACCCCCCACGTGGAAGGTTCTTAATGTTAACTGAGTGCCTGGCTCGCCAATAGATTGCGCTGCAATAACCCCAACGGCTTCTCCTTTTTCTACCATTCTTCCGGTAGCAAGGTTTCTTCCGTAGCATTTAGCGCACACGCCGCGTTTAGACTCGCAAGTCAACACAGAACGTATTTCTATACCGTCTAAGGACTCCTCTATTCTTTTAGAAAGCTCTTCATTGATTTCTTCACCAGCCCCAACTAATAGTTCATTAGTGATTGGATGATATACATCATGCACGCTTACTCTACCCAATATTCTTTCTGAAAGAGCTTCAACTACATCTTCATTTTCTTTAAGGGCTGTTACTGTTAAACCTCTTAAAGTGCCGCAATCCGGCTCATTAATAACAACGTCTTGCGCCACATCCACAAGCCTTCTTGTTAAGTAACCCGCATCTGCAGTTTTTAACGCTGTATCTGCAAGTCCCTTTCTGGCTCCATGTGTAGAGATGAAATATTCAATTACATCCAAACCTTCTTTAAAGTTAGAGATAATTGGGTTCTCAATAATTTCACCTACTGAGCCCTGAAGAGTCTTTTGCGGTTTCGCCATCAATCCCCTCATACCGCCCAACTGGCGAATCTGCTCTCTTGACCCTCTCGCTCCAGAGTGCATCATCATATAGATAGAGTTAAATCCTTGTTGATCGCTTTCCAACTGAGTCATCAGCGTTTCAGTGATCATGGAGTTAATCCTTGTCCAAATGTCAATTACCTGATTGTATCTTTCATTGTCTGTAATCAATCCCATCAGGTAGTTATTCCAAACAGCGTCCACATCTTGTTTAGCCTGTAGAATAAGATTGTCTTTATGAGATGGCACTTTAATATCAGAAAGCCCGATAGAAAGCCCGCCCCTATATGCAGACTGGAACCCTAATTGTTTTATATCATCAAGGAACTGCGCAGTCCTGGCAACTCCCGCTAATTTATGAACCTGAGAAATGATTTGCTGAAGTTTCTTCTTAGTAAGAAGTTCATTCAAATAACCCACTTCTTCCGGTACTAGTAAATTAAACAATACGCGTCCGGCTACTGTTTCTATAAGTTTTTGCTCAAGGCCGCCTGTAGCTGCATTTCTAACTTTTACCCTCACTTTTATGTGAGCGTGGGCAGAAAGTTTTCCTTCATTCATTGCAATTACTACTTCTTCGGGCCCATAGAAGCTTCTTCCTTCGCCCTGTATCGGGTACTCCGGAGTATTTTTTCTGCCTTTGGTTACATAATACAATCCCAGAACCATGTCCTGAGAAGGCACTGTAATAGGCGCTCCGTTGGCAGGGTTAAGTATATTATGAGAAGCTATCATTAGTAACGATGCTTCAAGAATTGCTTCATGGCCCAGCGGTACGTGAACGGCCATCTGGTCTCCGTCAAAGTCAGCATTGAACGCCGTACAAACAAGAGGGTGAAGCTGTATCGCTTTTCCTTCTATAAGCTTTGGCTGGAACGCTTGTATACCTAACCTGTGCAATGTAGGAGCGCGGTTAAGCAATACTGGGTGTCCTTTCAATACATTTTCAAGAATATCCCAAACTACAGGGTCTTTACGGTCAACTATTTTTTTAGCAGACTTTACAGTCTTTACTATACCTCTTTCAATAAGCTTTCTAATAATAAATGGCTTAAACAATTCAGCAGCCATGTCTTTAGGAAGCCCGCATTCGTGCAGCTTCAGCTCAGGCCCTACTACTATAACCGAACGGCCGGAGTAGTCAACCCTTTTACCCAACAGATTCTGACGGAAACGTCCTTGTTTACCTTTAAGCATATCGCTCAACGATTTCAAAGCTCTGTTTCCTTCTGCCCTTACTGCATTTACTTTTCTTGAGTTATCGAATAATGAGTCTACAGCTTCCTGAAGCATACGTTTCTCATTTCTAAGAATTACTTCAGGGGCTTTTATCTCAATAAGTCTTTTTAACCTGTTATTTCTAATAATAACCCTTCTGTAAAGGTCATTTAAGTCAGAGGTTGCAAAACGTCCGCCATCCAGTGGTACAAGAGGCCTTAATTCCGGAGGAATTACAGGAACCATTCTTATAATCATCCACTCAGGTTTATTTTCTACCCTTGTCCTGGCATCACGGAACGCTTCAACAACTTTCAGACGTTTTAAAGCGTCTGCTTTTCTTTGCTGAGAAGTATCGTTAGCGGCAGAGTGTCTAAGACTGTAAGAAAGTTCATCCAGGTTTAACCTCGAAAGAAGCATTTCCAGAGAATCAGCGCCCATTTTGGCGATAAACTTATTGGGGTCTTGGTCGTCAAGCATCTGGTTTTCTCTTGGAAGCTTATCCAAAATATCCAGATACTCATCCTCCGTTAAGAAATCAAGATAGTTAACGCCATCCTCAGATTTGATACCCGGCTGAATAACTACATATCGTTCATAATAGATAATCTGATCAAGTTTCTTTGTAGGAAGCCCAAGCAGATATCCTATTTTATTAGGAAGAGACCTGAAGTACCAGATGTGAGCCACAGGGACAACAAGTTCTATGTGCCCCATTCTCTCTCTTCTTACCTTTTTCTCAGTTACCTCAACTCCGCATCTGTCGCAGATGATCCCTTTATAACGTATTCTCTTATACTTCCCGCAATGACACTCCCAATCCTTTACAGGCCCAAATATTCTTTCGCAGAACAACCCGCCCATTTCTGGTTTGTAAGTTCTGTAATTAATGGTTTCAGGCTGCGTTACTTCACCATGAGAGCTTTCTAGTATAGACTCAGGAGAAGCAAGACTGATTGTGACTTTAGAGAAGTCTTGATTTAATTTCCTATTTTTTCTGAATGCCATCTTTTTTATCCTTTGTTATTTTAATATGGCCGAAGCCAAATTTTGAATAATTAATCTAATGTGATTTCAAGAGCTAAACCTCTTAATTCATGAACCAATACATTGAATGATTCCGGAATATTTGGTTTAGGCATAGGCTCGCCTTTTACTATGGCTTCGTATGCTTTTGCTCTGCCTATTACATCATCAGATTTAACAGTAAGTATTTCCTGAAGGATATTGGCTGCGCCAAACGCTTCAAGCGCCCACACTTCCATTTCCCCAAACCTCTGGCCTCCGAACTGAGCCTTACCGCCAAGAGGCTGCTGAGTAATAAGAGAATATGGCCCGATGGAACGCGCGTGCATCTTATCGTCAACAAGGTGCCCCAGTTTAAGCATATATATTATCCCCACTGTTACCTTCTGCTCAAACTTGTGACCGGTTAACCCGTCGTATAAATAAGTCCTTCCAAATTCAGGAAGTTTTGCTTCTTTAAGCTCAGCTACTACTTGTTCTTCAGTAGCGCCGTCAAATATAGGCGTGGCATATTTCTTGCCAAGCTTTACACCCGCCCATCCAAGCACCGTTTCATAAATCTGCCCGATGTTCATACGAGAAGGCACCCCAAGTGGATTAAGAACAATGTCCACAGGCGTTCCATCTTCAAGGAACGGCATATCTTCATCGCGAACTATTCTGGCTACTACCCCTTTATTACCGTGACGGCCTGCCATTTTATCTCCTACCTTTAGTTTACGTTTTTTAGCTACATAAACTTTTGCCAACTGCACTATACCGGCTGGTAGCTCATCGCCTACTTCCAGAGTAAAACGTTCTCTTTTAAATCTACCCGAAAGTTCATTTCTTTTCTTATTGTAGTTCCTTACTAGTTCTACCAGCATAGAATTTGTTTCATCGCTGTTTGTCCAGTTGTCTAAAACAAGATCAGTTATAAGGTTAACTTCTTCGGGTACGTTGTAGCTGCTCTCGTCTTTGTAAATATTCTTTTCAGGGAAAAGTCCCTCTACTATATTCTTTTTAGAGAACTTCGCTCCTTTTGTTATGATCTCATCGCCGAAACGGTGTTTTATACCATTGCTGGTTTTACCATCCAGAAGTTCGGTCATTTTATCAATCATGATCGTTCTCAGGTTTGATAAATCCTTGCCGTATTTACCTTTTAAAGTATCTACCTGCTTTTTGGATTTAACTCTCAAATCTTTATCCTTTTTTGGACGAGAGAACAATTTGGTTTCGATAACAACCCCTTTTAAAGAAGGCGGCGCCTTAAGCGAAGCGTCTTTTACATCTCCGGCCTTGTCGCCAAAAATAGCTCTTAATAGTTTCTCTTCCGGAGTTGGGTCTGTTTCTCCCTTAGGAGTAATTTTACCAATTAATATATCTCCTTCTTTTACCTCTGCTCCTATTCTTACTATACCATTCTCATCAAGGTTTCTTACTGCTTCTTCGCTTACGTTTGGAATTTCTGATGTAAGTTCTTCTTCTCCCCTCTTAGTATCTCTTACCTCCAATTCAAATTCTTCAATATGTATGGAAGTAAAAATATCGTCGCGAACTACTTTCTCAGAAATAACAATAGCATCCTCAAAGTTATATCCCTGCCAAGGCATGAACGCTACTTTAAGGTTTCTTCCTAAAGCCAGCTCTCCATCGTTAGTAGCATATCCTTCACATAACGCCTGTCCTGCTTTTACCTTATCGCCTTTAAATACTAAAGGTTTTAAGTTTATGCAGGTATCCTGATTAGTTCTTCTAAATTTAATAAGATCATACTCTACAGAATCCGATTCAAACGATACTATACGTTCTTTCTCTGTAAGGTCATATTTTACTATTATCTTATTAGCGTCAACATATTCTATAAAACCATCTCCTTCTGCAAGAGCTAAAGCTCTTGAATCTATCGCTACCCTTTTCTCCAAACCTGTTCCTACTATCGGAGCTTCAGGTTTAAGTAAAGGCACCGCCTGACGTTGCATGTTAGATCCCATCAAGGCACGATTAGCGTCATCATGTTCCAGGAATGGAATAAGCGATGCTGCCACGGATACTATTTGATTAGGGGCAACGTCCATATAGCTAAGCTTTTCAGGCTCTACTACCGGGAAGTCGCCTTCGTACCTGGCTTTAATTTTATCAGTAAGGAAGTTACCCTTTTCATCCAGCTTGGCGTTAGCCTGGGCTATGTTATGAGTATCTTCTTCTTCGGCAGTAAGGTATATTACTTCATTAGTAACAGTTACTTTACCATCCTCAACTTTTCTATATGGCGTCTCAATAAATCCCATGTGGTTCACCTTTGCGTGAACGCAAAGTGAAGAGATAAGTCCGATGTTCGGTCCTTCAGGAGTTTCAATAGTACAAAGACGTCCGTAGTGAGTATAGTGAACGTCGCGCACCTCAAAACCTGCTCTTTCTCTGGAAAGTCCGCCAGGCCCAAGCGCAGAAACCCTTCTCTTATGAGTAATCTCAGCCAACGGATTGGTTTGATCCATAAACTGAGAAAGCTGGTTGGTTCCAAAGAAGGAATTGATTACAGAAGAAAGCGTTCTGGCGTTAATAAGGTCAACCGGCTTAAAGTCCTCGTTGTCCCTTACATTCATTCTTTCTTTTATAGTCCTTGCCATTCTCGCAAGACCAACTCCAAACTGGCTGTACAACTGCTCACCCACGGTACGCACCCTTCTGTTGCTTAAGTGGTCAATATCGTCCACTACAGCTTTAGAGTTAATTAAGCCAATCAGGTATTTTACTATATGAATAATATCTTCGGTAGTAAGCACTTTTATATCAGAAGAAATGCTAAGCCCAAGCTTTTTATTTATTCTGTATCTTCCTACTTCTCCTAAATCATATCGTTTATCGCTAAAGAACAGGTTATGTATAATATCGCGAGCTGTTTGCTCATCAGGCGCTTCTGTATTTCTAAGCTGACGGTAAATTTGTTCTACCGCTTCTTTTTCTGAGTTAGAATTATCTTTCTGAAGCGTGTTATAAATAATAGTATAGTCGGCAATATTTATGTCTTCTCTGTGAAGAATAACAGACTTAGCTCCGGAATCTACTATCGTATCAATATCATCAGCAGAAACAATAGAGTCTCTTTCTAATAATACTTCATTCCTGTCAATAGAAACTACCTCGCCGGTATCCTCATCCACAAAGTCTTCCGTCCAGGTGCGTAACACCCTTGCTGCAAGCTTTCTTCCTATAACTTTCTTCAGCGCCGCTTTAGTGGCGGGTATTTCTTCAGAAAGTCCAAACAAATCAAGGATGTCCTTGTCTGTTCCATAACCAATTGCGCGAAGCAAAGTAGTAACCGGGAACTTCTTTTTCCTGTCTATATAAGCATACATAACGTTATTAACGTCGGTAGCAAACTCTATCCAGGAACCTTTAAAAGGAATAATTCTGGCAGAATATAATTTGGTGCCGTTGGTGTGCTTGCTTTGTGCAAAAAACACTCCTGGCGACCTGTGAAGTTGTGAAACGATTACCCGTTCTGCTCCATTAACAACGAATGACCCTTTTTCCGTCATATAAGGAATATTCCCTAAGAATACCTCCTGCTCTATCGTCTGAAAGTCTTCGTTATCGGCATCGTTGCACGAAAGGCGCAATTTTGCTTTTAGTGGTACAGAATAAGTCAATCCCCTGTCAATACACTCGTCAACGGTGTACTTCGGAGGGTCAATCATATAGTCTATAAATTCAAGAATAAAATTTTCTCTCGAATCGGTGATCGGAAAGTTTTCAGAAAAAACCTTAAACAGTCCCTCCTGAGTACGGTTTTCCGCAGGTGTTTCGAGCTGAAAAAAATCCTTGAATGATTGCAATTGCAGGTCAAGAAAATCAGGGTATTCTATAGGTGACTTAATTGACGCGAAACTAATTCTTTGAGGTTTTTTTATACTAGCCAAGGCCTTTTGATATTTTAGTTAACTAAGTAAAAGACAAACTGATTATTACTAATCAGTAAAGGAAATAGGTTTTATAAATCAGCTACAAACAGGAAAAGACCTGACGTTTTGCCAGGCCTGAATACTGATTTATAAAGGCTGTATTGACTAATGGTTATTTTAGTTCAACTTCAGCGCCAGCCTCTTCCAGTTGTTTCTTCAGAGACTCTGCTTCGTCTTTAGAAACATTTTCTTTTACAGCTTTTGGAGCTCCATCAACAAGGTCTTTTGCTTCTTTTAAGCCAAGTCCTGTTAATTCTTTTACTAGCTTAACTATAGCAAGTTTAGCTCCGCCTGGGGCTTTAAGAATTACTGTAAATGCAGTTTTTTCTTCTACTGCCGCTGCTGCTGCGCCACCGCCGCCGCCAGCTACCATTACAGGAGCCGCTGCCGCTGGTTCAATACCGTATTCGTCTTTTAGTATTTTAGCTAATTCGTTAACTTCTTTAACACTGAGGCTAACCAATTGCTCAGCGAACGATTTTAAATCTGCCATTTTTATTTTATTTAAAAATTGAAAATATATTTACTGTTACTATTACTATTTCTCTTCTCTTTCAGATAAGGTTTTAACAATACCTGCCAGTTTATTACCACCGCTGCTAAGCGCAGAAATAACATTTTTAGCAGGAGATTGAAGAAGTCCGATGATTTCTCCAACAAGTTCTCCCTTAGTTTTAAGAGCGCTTAGTAGATCCAGGCTTTCTTCGCCAAGGAAAATTTCCGAATCGATAGAAGCTCCTTTTAATAAAGGTTTTTCAGCGCCTGTTTTTCTAAATTCTTTTAACAATTTTGCAGGAGCGCTGCCAGATTCGTTTGTAAATAAAACTCCTGAAAATCCCTTTAAAGCCTGAGCGTCAAACGCTGTGTAGTCTTTATTGGTTGAGGCTAATGCCTTTTTAATAAGAGAGTTTTTTACAACTTTATACTCTATACCTTTTTTATAGCACAATTTTCTGAAATTGTTAATCTCCCCAACAGTCATCCCGGAGGCGTCTGTTATATAAAAGAAATTGTTATCTGCTATTTTTTTCGACAGATCGCCAATGATCTGAGCTTTGTCTTCCCTAGTCATTTTTATAATCCGTTTATAGATGCTTTGTCAACTGTAATTCCCGGGCTCATTGTGCTCGAAAGATGAACACTTTTAATGTATGTGCCCTTTGCAGACGCAGGTTTAAGTTTTGCGATAACTTGCATAACTTCATTCACGTTATCCTGTATTTTTTCAGGAGCGAACGATACCTTGCCTACGCTGGCATGTATGATTCCGGTTTTATCAACCTTAAAATCAATCTTACCTTGTTTAATCTCTTTTACCGCCCTGCCAACTTCTAACGTTACTGTGCCAGATTTAGGGTTTGGCATCATGTTTCTTGGGCCAAGAATTTTTCCCAGCCTACCTACTTTTGCCATAACCGTTGGCATAGTAATTATAACATCCACATCCAGCCATCCCTGCTCAATTTTTTGTATATAATCGTCAAGTCCTACATGGTCGGCGCCAGCATCTTTTGCTTCCTGCATTTTATCAGGGGTGCAAAGAACAAGCGTTCTTACTACTTTACCTGTTCCATGCGGAAGGGCTACTACCCCTCTCACCATCTGGTCAGATTTTTTAGGATCCACGCCAAGTCTTACGTCAACATCTACAGAAGCGTCGAACTTGGTAAAAGTAATATCTTTCAATAAAGCCGTAGCTTCTGTTAGTGAATATTCCTTCTCAGGATTATATTTTGAAAGAACAATTTTTTGATTTTTTGTTAGCTTAGCCATTTCTTTACTGTTATTTATCCCAAGGAGCTGCTCCTGATACTGTTAATCCCATGCTTCTTGCTGTTCCTGCAATCATTTTCATTGCAGATTCTATCTTTAGCGTATTCAAGTCAGGCAATTTGGTTTCAGCTATTGTTTTCACCTGATCCCAGGTAACAGAACCTACTTTATTTCTGTTTGGTTCTGCTGATCCTTTTTTTGCCTTAGCAGCCTCTATTAATAATATAGCTGCAGGAGGCGTTTTAATTACAAAATCAAAAGACTTGTCTTTGTAAATTGTAATCAACACAGGAAGCAATACTCCCGGCTTTTCCTGGGTTCTGGCGTTAAATTGCTTACAGAACTCCATAATGTTCAATCCTTTGCTACCAAGCGCCGGGCCTACCGGAGGAGATGGGTTTGCCGCTGCTCCTTTTATCTGTAACTTCAGGTATCCACTAATTTCTTTGGCCATATTCTTAAACCTATTGTAATTTCTCTACTTGTATATAATTTAACTCAACCGGCGTATTTCTGCCGAATATTTTTACCATTACATTCAGCTTCTTTTTCTCTTCAAAAACTTCTTCTACAGAACCTGTAAACCCATTGAATGGGCCATCCATTACCTTTACCGTTTCTCCTATTATAAAAGGAGTCTCCAACTTCTCTTCCCTTTCGTCCTGCTCATCCACCTTGCCCAGTATCCTGTTAACTTCAGACTGACGAAGCGGAACCGGCTTTTTAGATGTTCCCCCATCGTTAGATCCCAGGAAGCCTATAACCCCCGGAATACTTGTTATTATATGCGCAGCTTCTCCGTGTGAAAGGTCTGCCGATATAAGCACATACCCTGGAAAAAAGCTTCTTTCTCTTACTCTCTTCTTACCATTCCTCATTTCATATACCTTTTCTGAAGGTATAAGAACCTGTGGAATAAAATCCTGCAAATTTTGCCTTGCTACCTCATTTTCCAGATAGCTCTTCACTTTCTTTTCCTGCCCGCTTACAGCTCTTATAACATACCATTGTAAGCCCATTTTTATCGGCGTCTCTTTGTTAGTTGAAGTACTAGAGATTTTCATATATTAGAGAAACTCCGTTCTTGAATAAATAGTCTATCACCCCTACAAGAAGTGCAAATATTAAAGTAGCCACCAGCACAAGCATAGCGCTGCTTTGAAGCTCCCCGTATTTTGGCCAGGAAACTTTATTTATCAACTCATCAAAAGAGCCTTTTATAAAATCAACTACTTTTTTCATTTCTTTTTCAAGATTACCTCCGTGCACGGGTGGAGAGACTCGAACTCCCAGCCAACGGTTTTGGAGACCGCTACTCTACCAATTGAGCTACACCCGTAGGCACACCCCTAACAAAAAGGGAGTGCAAAGTTACGTATATTTTATAAATAAACAAGTGCGTTTTTGAGAAAAATCAAAAACGCACTATAAATTATTTAAAAAACTTATTTTATTATTTCAGTAACCTGACCTGCGCCTACGGTTCTGCCACCTTCGCGGATAGCGAAACGTAACCCTTTTTCCATAGCTACTGTGTTGATAAGCTTTACAGTTATTGTAATGTTATCGCCAGGCATAACCATTTCTACACCTTCTGGTAGAAATATTTCGCCTGTAACGTCAGTAGTTCTTAGGTAAAACTGAGGCCTGTATTTGTTAAAGAATGGGGTATGTCTTCCACCTTCTTCTTTTGAAAGAACATATATTTCAGCCTTAAATTCTAAGTGTGGAGTAACGCTACCTGGTTTACAGATAACCATTCCTCTTCTGATTTGGTCTTTTTCAATACCTCTTAGCAAAAGTCCAACATTATCGCCGGCTTCACCTCTGTCAAGAAGTTTTCTGAACATTTCCACACCAGTTACTGTAGATTTAAGATTTTCAGCGCCCATACCAAGTATGTCTACCGAATCTCCAGAGTTGATGATACCTCTTTCTATTCTTCCTGTTGCTACAGTACCTCTACCAGTGATAGAGAATACGTCTTCTACAGGCATTAGGAAAGGTTTGTCAGTTAAACGTGGAGGAATTGGAATATCCTTATCCACCGCAGTCATCAATTCTTCAATTATCGCTACCCATTTTGGTTCGCCATTTAAAGCCCCGAGGGCAGATCCTTTAACGATAGTTATAGTGTCGCCAGGGAATTCATAGAAGCTCAAAAGCTCGCGAATTTCCATTTCAACAAGTTCTAACAATTCTTCATCGTCAACAAGGTCAACTTTGTTCATGAAAACAACCAGTGAAGGCACGCCTACCTGTCTTGCCAAAAGAATGTGCTCTCTTGTTTGCGGCATTGGGCCGTCTGTAGCTGCAACCACAAGGATAGCGCCGTCCATTTGAGCGGCTCCTGTAACCATGTTTTTTACATAGTCAGCGTGTCCAGGACAATCTACGTGAGCGTAGTGTCTTGTTTTAGTTGCATATTCCACGTGAGAAGTATTGATTGTAATACCTCTTTCTTTTTCTTCAGGTGCGTTGTCAATTTGCGAGAAATCTCTTTTTTCCGCCAATCCTTGTTCAGATAACACCTTTGTGATAGCAGCAGTCAAAGTAGTTTTCCCATGGTCAACGTGACCTATCGTACCTATATTTACGTGGGGTTTGGAACGGTCAAAAGTTTCTTTAGCCATTTTTGAAAATCCTCTTTTTTATTTATTGTTTAAAAATTTAATTATAAATTATTTGTTACTAAAATCTTTACTTAAAACAAGTTTGAGCCAATGATGGGAATTGAACCCATGACCCCTTCCTTACCAAGGAAGTACTCTACCCCTGAGCTACATCGGCTTGCTGGGTAGTTCTCTACTTAAAGAGCGGGAGACGAGGTTCGAACCCGCGACCTGCAGCTTGGAAGGCTGCCGCTCTACCAACTGAGCTACTCCCGCTTGTTACATTTTTTCAAATTACGAGTTGGGAATAAGCATTTCTATATTATTCCCTTTTGTTATTTACAGATATTACCAAAACCTGCAATTACCAGTGGGGAAAGCAGGATTCGAACCTACGAAGGCATACGCCAGCAGATTTACAGTCTGCCCCAGTTGGCCGCTTTGGTATTTCCCCAATCTCCCTCAAAACTTCATAACTATTGTAACAGAACTTCCTCTTCAATAACTTTTAACAAAGTTTATTTTTAAAAGGAAGTGCAAAAATAAGGGCTTTTTTTATCTAATTCAAATTTTTAACAAAAAATTAAACATTATTCCTCTAAAAAAAACTGTTATTTTACCGACTTAAGGTAATATGCTGCCATTGACTTAATTACCTCATGTTTGTTAGTTTCTGAAATCTTTTTCAATAGCGCTTTTCCTTCTTCTTTTTTATTCTCATCCATCAATGTCAGGTACTTCACAAAGAACGGCATTACATTATAAAGCTCCCTATCGTTTCCATTAGTCATTTTCTTCACAAACCAATCAAAGTGTACTGTATCTCCCGCAGTTGTAAAATACTCGGCAAGCGTAACCACTATATTTATATCATTGCTTTTTTCATAGTCTTTTATAATTCCCGCAACGCCCGGGTAACCTGTTTTTAGTAGGCCCGAAAGTGAAGCGGCTACAATGGAGTAAGGTTTTTCTTTTATACCGTTCAGGAAAATAGCGGTATAGGACTGGGGAGCGTAGGAAGCTAGAAGGGCAATAGCCTTTGCCCTCACTTGCGGCTTCTGATCGCCAGAGGCCATTTGCTCTATATCAGCTATATATTCCAAAGGCGAGGGAATAGCCACTTTGGCAAATTGTTCTAAAGCCATTTCTCGTATCGCCCAAAAGTTGTCTTTAAGGGCAGCGTGCAATAACTTTCTGTTCTCCTGATCTAAAAAAACCGAACCATCGGGTATTCCCTTGGGTGCAAAAATTTGGCTTAATGCCGCTTTGCGGGTTAAATAACGGTCGCCATGGTAATATTGAAACCTCCACTCCTCAGTTGTTTTTTCAAAATCGACATTCCCCAACAATTGGGTCTCGCTGTCAAATACTACAAGATCAGGCTTAAATACTGCGGGTATTGTTATATCCTCAACGGTTTTAGTAATAGTAATTTTATGGATTGTTTTGGTTCCGTTCTCCCAAACGTCTACTTTAACAGGAAGCTTATAAACGGGATAAAGCGTAGTATCCTGCAACTGCTGTACATGAAGTTTAACAGCGCCGTTACCATGTGTTTGCGTAATTTTAAGAATTGGGAAACCGGCAGAAAGGAACCATTGGTTAAAATACCAGTTTAGGTCTTCGCCTGTTACTCGCTCAAAAGCCAGCCGCAGGTCGTGAACTTCAACCGGGGTATATTCATTTCTTTTAAGGTAAAAGCTTAGCGATTTAAAAAAAGCGTCATCCCCCAAATACTTCCGTAACATGTGCAGTATAGCGCCGCCCTTGTTATAAGAGTGCCTGTCGAACATATCTTCCCTGTCCGCATAATGGTAGCGGATAAGAGGTACTTGCTTTCGCTGGGCCTCGTCAAAAAACTCTGCACGTTCCTTTTCTTCATGGTAGTCGGCTTCGTCAGTCCCATTCTTATGCTCTCCCCATAAATATTCCGAATAATTAGCAAAAGACTCATTTAACGGCAGGTTGGACCAAGACTCGCAGGTAACCAAATCTCCAAACCAATGGTGAAACAGTTCGTGCGCTATAATATAATCCCAGTTCTCATCAAGCAACTGGCGGTCGTCCACTTGCAAAGCCTCATAAAAAATAGTAGCAGAAGTATTTTCCATAGCCCCCGATACATAATCCCTAACCACTATCTCCGAATATTTGGGCCAGGGGTATTTGTAGTTAAGGCGGGTAGAGAAGAATTCCAGCATTTCCGGAGTATTGCCAAAAATAGCTTTGCCGTATTGGGCGTAGGCCGGTTCCACATAGTAGTTAACCTCCATATCCCTCCAGGTATCTTTTATAACCGCAAACTCCCCTATGGCCATCATAAACAGATAAGGCGCATGAGACTGGCTCATTTTCCAATGGTCTGTTTTGGTTCCGTTGCCATTTAGTGTAGAGTATATAAACTCTCCGTTAGAAAGCACGGTAAAATTAGTGTCTACGGTAATGTACATCTCCTGCAAACTGCGTTCGTTAGGGGTATCAATCGTTGGAAACCAGCACGAACTGGACTCCGTCTCTCCCTGCGTCCATATCTGCTTTGGTTTATCTTTTTCTTTTCCCAACGGATTTATAAAATACAAACCCTTATCAGAGGTAATGGCCTCGCTGCCCCCTATTGGGAGTTCATTTGGCTTGGCCGTGTATTTTATATAAACGGTAAAAGTATCTTCGCTGAAATACGTTTTATCCAGCTTAATCCTTAGTTTCTTTTTGTCAGTATAATGGTATTTCAATGCCTTTTTCTCAGGCAGCAACAGAACTTCATGAATGTCAAATCCTTTAGCGTCAAGTATTAGGCTGTCTTGCGGATAAAAATAAGGCTTAAGCGAAAGGGTGGCTGTACCGTTAAGGTACTGGCGCTGCCAGTCAAAACTTACTTCCAGTTTAGTGCTGATAAGGTCGTTTTTTAATGTAGTGGAAGGTTGATAAAGCGACCCCGGCACAGGCTTGGCGTCTGATTTAGGCGTTACAACTACCTGCTGCGCTGTATTGTTATCCGATTTCCCTTTCTTAAAAAACTTGCAGGACGATACCCCCGTAACCAGGCAAATAATAAATATCCCGCTTATATATTTCTGCATACGTTTAAAATTCTTCTATTTTTGCTAATTAAATTCCACAATGTTAAAAATAAAAATTAATAAGCGTCAAGTTTTTGAGTTCAAACAGGAAAATAATCAGGTTTTCCTTAATAACGAGCTTTACGAATACGACATTAATAAAATTTCCGATACCGAATTTCACCTCCTCAAAAACAATAAATCTTACCGGATAGAGGTAATCTCCCTCGATAAAGCCGCCAAAACCATAAAACTTAAAATAAATGGCGAAACTATAGAGGCAGAGATAAAAAACAAGCTTGATGAATTGTTGGAAAAACTGGGCATGAATAAAACCTCCGCCGCTGCAGTGCAGGATATAAAGGCCCCAATGCCCGGCCTGGTTATTGAACTAAAAGTGGAAGAAGGGCAGGAAATTAAAGCCGGAGACCCGCTTATAATACTGGAAGCCATGAAAATGGAAAACATTATTAAATCACCCCGCGAAGGCGTTATAAAATCCATTTTGGTGAAAAAAGGCCAAAGCGTAGAAAAAAATCAAATTCTTATTAAATTTTAAAATACACTATGGCATAGTATATTTGTCTGGCCTGAACCAAATCTCATGAAATACAAAAGAATACTTTTAAAGCTAAGCGGCGAAGCCCTAATGGGCAAGAAAAAATACGGTATCGACTCAGAAATCCTGATGCAATACGCAGAGGAGATAAAGCTTGTAACCGAAAAAGGGGTACAGTTAGCTATAGTAATTGGCGGAGGCAATATATACAGGGGAATGGAAGCTGCGGCAACAGGCATAGACCGGGTACAGGGCGACTATATGGGTATGTTGGCCACTGTGATAAATGGAATGGCATTACAAAGCGCATTGGAAAAAGCGGGTTTATATACCAGGCTTCTTTCGGGCATAAAAATAGAACAAGTGTGCGAACCCTTTATAAGAAGAAGAGCCGTTAGGCATTTGGAAAAAGGTCGTATTGTGATTTTTGGGGCAGGCACAGGAAATCCTTACTTCACTACGGACTCTGCCGCCAGCCTAAGGGCAATAGAGATTGAAGCTGAAGCAGTACTTAAAGGAACGAGGGTGGACGGTATTTATACCTCTGACCCTGAAAAAGACCCTACCGCCACCAGGTACACCAACATCTCTTTTACAGAAGTGTACGAGATGGGTTTGCAGGTAATGGACATGACGGCGTTTACGTTATGCAAAGAAAACGGGCTACCCATTATTGTTTTTGATATGAATAAACCGGGCAATCTTCTTAAAATTATTGAAGGAGAAAGCATTGGCACATTGGTTACAGTATAATAGTATAATTAAATGGAAGAAATAAAATTATTTTTAGACGACGCTAAAGATTCGATGCACAAAACATTGAAACACCTGGAATCTGAACTTTTAAAAATAAGGGCGGGTAAAGCCCAGCCATCTATGTTGCACGGTATAATGGTAGACTATTATGGAGTACCCAGCCCATTGGAACAAGTAAGCTCTATTACTACCCCTGACGCCCGCAGCCTTTTAATTAAACCCTGGGAAAAGAAACTTATCGCTGATATTGAAAAGGCTATAAGAGATAGTAACCTGGGCTTAAATCCCTCAAACGATGGCGACAGCGTACGCATCAACATCCCTCCGCTTACCGAAGAGCGCAGAAAGGCCCTGGCAAAACAGGTAAGGGCCGAAGGCGAGAGCGGCAAAGTAGGCATACGGAATATAAGAAAAGAAACCAACGAAGAACTTAGAAAGCTTTTAAAAGAAGGAGCCTCTGAGGACGACATAAAAGGCGCCGAAGAAAAAGTGCAAGCCCTTACCAATGAATTTATTGCTAAAATAGACGAAATATTAGGCAAAAAAGAAGTTGAGATAATGACAGTTTGATTGTTATTACTATCAAATAATTTAAAAGGCCTTCGTGGCCTTTTTTCGTTTTTACCCCCTTGCTTTACAGCATAATTTATTCCTGTTAGTCCAGATATTTTACCGGTTGGTATATTACTTTTTTTCTTAATTATTACTATTACTATCTTCATCTTACCAACTATTAGTAGTAATTAAAAAAGCGCTGGCGGTAACTTTCGCTATAGGCCAACGCCATAGAATGCGTCAAATTATTTTTATCTATAAGTAATTGATATGGCAACTAATAATAAAGTAATCATAATCATTGGAATGCACAGGTCGGGCACTTCCCTTACTGCATCCCTGCTGCAAAAATCAGGTTTAGACATTGGACAAAATTTACTGGCCCCTGATAAAGCAAATACAAATGGTCATTTCGAAAATATTGACTTTTTTTATTTCCATGTTAATACGCTGCAAAAGCTAGCTTACCATGCCAATGGATGGGACTTTATTGATATTGAAAAAATGAATGCGCGCATAACCGGCAATGCTCAGTCTATTATTAACAAAAACCAGTCTTCGTTATGGGGATGGAAAGACCCCAGAACAACATTATTTATAAATTTTTGGGCCAAACTGCTTCCAGAAGCAAATTTTTTATTTATATATAGGCATCCTGCAGAAGTTGTTGACTCCCTGTTTAGAAGAGGAGATAGTATTTTATTGGAAAACCCGGAATTGGCTATTGACGCTTGGGCTCACTACAACAATCTAGTCCTAAAATATTACAACCTTTATAAAAACCGTTCATTTCTGGTAAATACACAAACACTCATATACAATTACCCTGCTTTTATAAAAACCATCAATCAGGCATTCGATATAAACCTGAATCCGGAAATAGAAACTCTTTTTGACAAAGCCTTATATAAAGAATTTTCAGAAGACGATGGCCTTACAAAAGAGCTTTATAAAATTAAACCCGAAGTAGAACACTTATACCAGGCGTTAATTGCCAGCTCCTGGTATCCCGCGAATGCCGCCCCCCAAACAGCGGTTACTATTTCCTCAGCAGGCGCAAATGAATACCCCTCTAAAGAACATTTCTTTTCCAATTGGTTAAATAAGTATGTGGATGAGCCCCAGCTTGTATATAATAGTACTACTATACAAAACTCCCATATTGAGAAAAAAATCAAACCTATCATGCTATCATTATTCTATAAATATTTAAAAGTGAAAACTTCCCACTAATGCATCCTTATATAATAATAGCATACATCTTTGGCAGCCCCAACAAAACATTACAGGGGCGGATACTAGCAATAAATTGATTGGTTTTGACTTTTTATTCTCCATACTTATATTTGTTAAGCGTTACGAATCAAAATAGTCCCCTATCAAATGAAATTCGAGATTTACATACCGTGCGATCTTTTAAAGCCGTATGTGAAATCTCTTGCCATTCAGGAAACAGAAGGCGAACGCACATATAAGATTTTACCCGATACGGGCATCGTCATCGGATTTCAATTCAAAGGAGGGCTTTTTCGATTGGATAGCGGAAAAGAAGATAGGCTTTCCACTTCAGGCATTTCAGGTTTGTCAAATCAGTATAAGCTATTCAAAAATACTCCTGCCATCGGAACCGTGCTAGTCACGTTCAAAGAAGCTGGAGCTACCCCCTTTTTCAAACAGCCCCTGCACGAAATTTTTCACGAAAGCATCTCATTGGATAACTTCATGCTGCGCTCGGAACCGCTTACTCTGGAAGATAAATTATGTGAAGCAAAAACTGACAGGACAAGGATAGATGTGGTGGAAAATTTCCTCATTTCAAGATTGGCCACCGCAGAACAAGACAAACTTGTGTTGGCTGCCTTATCCATTATCCATAAAAACAAAGGCAACATTCGCATTACTGAACTGATGGGGCAGTTGCACACCAGTCAAAGCCCTTTGGAGAGAAGGTTTCGCCAGGCGGTGGGTACGTCCCCCAAAAAGTTCGCGTCCATCGTAAGGCTCAAATTTATCCTGGAAAGTTATCAGTTAGGAAGCTCTCTCACCGAACTCGGCTACCAGGCTGGTTTCTATGACCAGGCTCATTTTATTAAAGAATTCAAGTCTTTTACTGGCGATACGCCAGAGTGTTTTTTTGGCAATATCAAAACTTAGTAGGCCGCAACTAAAATAGCCGATTTTTTACAATTCAGGTAGACTTGTTATCCCCAACTTTGTCTCAACAAAAACATAAAATAAAAACGTTATGAAAAACAGAATGAGCTCTTTTGACGTCCCACACAAGGGCATTCGCAACGGGTTGGCGCAGCTATCCTTGCTTTCGGCTAAGTTAGATTATACAGACATAGCGCAAGTAGAAGAATTGAACGCGATTGGAAAGGAAGTGTTTATAATCCTTACCACACATGCCGATGACGAGAATGAAGTATCCTTGATGCATTTGGAAGAAAAAGTAAAAGGGGCGTCCAGCCACGACATGGAAGAACACGAGCGCATCCACCTCAAACAATCCAACCTGGAAGATATGCTGAAAGAAATCTATACTGCTGCCAAAAATGGACAAGACGCCACAGAAGCTGGGGGAGCGTTCTATTCAGCCTTGTCCGATTTCCAGGCCGAATACCTGAAACACATGTCCGGGGAGGAAAGCGACACACAAGCTTTACTTTGGAAGCATTTCACCGATGAAGAACTTGCCGGACATCGCACAGAGATCATGAAAAAACTGAATCCCGAAACTCTATTGCTTTGGTTCAAGTACATTGCTCCTGCCCAGTCTCAACGTGAAAGGGTGGGATTGTTTAAAGGCTTTAAGGCCAACGCCCCCCAATCTATGTTCGAAAAGGCGCAAGCAGTATTGCAACAGGCGCTTACGTCCTCCGATTACGAAAAATTAATGAACGCTCTCAATTAAATACAAGATGAAAGCGCTTAACATCATCTTAATAGTTTTATAAAATGATTTAAAAAAACCTTAAAATGAAAATATCATGTTTACGCAAGAACAAATTAAAGACGCGCATACCAAAGCAAAAACAGGCGCAGACTATCCGCGATACATTCGGGACTTGAAAAAGCTGGGTATACACCACTACGACTACGTAGTCGAAAATGGGAGTAATATGTATTACGATGAGAATGGGAACTACCTTATCACAGAAGCTGGAAATAGTATCCACAGAGTAGTATCAGACAGCGCTGCTCCTGAACTATTAAAAAAGTATATCCTTCACCACCAAGAGGGAGGCAGCGATTACCCAACTTTTTGCCTTCAGGCAGCCGAGGTAGGGGTAGAACGCTGGACTAGCGACCTGGAAAAAATGGTCTGCTCTTACTATGATAAAAAGGGCAACCCAATGTATGACGAACCAATCCCGGAAACGGAATATTAAATCATATACTAGTAACTACTATTAAAAGGCCTCGATGGCATTTTTTTATTACCAAGAGAGTGGGGACTCCTGTTTATACTTTTTTCTTAATTTTTTAAACTTCTGTGCTACTATTATTTTCTTTTGCTACAATAAACTTAACGCCTATATTTTTTGTTGAGATTAAGCTACTAGTAGTACGTTTACTAATGAGCGCATGTGCCAATTGGCACGATTAACTGCACAAAATTTCTTCTTTAAACTTTAATTGTGCCAGTTGGCACAACCTCGTTCAAAACCACCAAAATATTACGTCCACCCAAATTAACAATGCAAAAAAACAATGACAAAACAATGACATAACAATAAGCCAATCCTATGGCATGTAAGATTTCCCCTCAACTAGTAGTTTTTTAGGTAGCACAAACTCCCCGTCATTTCAGGCTTAACTAGTAATTTTATTGCAGGTAAAAACCCTTTTCGGTAATCATGTTTTCAACAGCCTCTGGCACCAAATATTTAATTGACTTATGACTTCGTACACAATCCCTTATGTAAGTAGCAGAAATATCCAGCAATGGCGCGTCTATCAGCTTTACCTTATTATGATTTTTAAGGGGAGAAACTTCTGTATAAGGGCGGGGGTAAACATACAGCGAAAAATACTCCAGTATCTTATCGTAGTTTTTCCAATTGGTAAACTGGGTAAGGTTGTCCTCCCCTATTATAAGGGCAAATTCTTTATCAGGATGTTTCTCCTGCAAATACGTCAGCGTATCAATAGTATAACTTGGCCTCGGCATTTGGAACTCCACATCGCTTACCTTAAAGTTATAATTATCCGCCACAGCGCGCTGTACCATATCATAGCGGTCAAATTCATGCAACAGGCTTTTATTCTTTTTAAGGGGGTTCTGGGGGCTTACTACAAACCATACTTCTTTAAGGTCGGCATGGGTAAGCATAATGTTGGCGATGATAAGGTGCCCTATGTGAATGGGATTAAAGGAGCCAAAAAGAAGTCCAACCTTCATTTAAAAGATTACTTTTTATTTATGAAATCATCCACCAGCTTTTGGGCGTCTGCAAAAGCTTTATCAAGGTCGTCGTTAATTAACGTTACGTCAAACTGGTTTTCAAAACTCATCTCAAACTTTACCTTAAACAGGCGGGTAGATATGCTGTCTTCTGTTTCTGTTTTGCGGGCGCGTAACCGTTGTTCCAGCAGTTCCATAGAAGGGCATTTCACAAAAATAGCCAAAGCCCTGTCGTTGTATTGCTTCTTTAAGTTTAACCCGCCGTTTACGTCTACATCAAACACTACATGCTTTCCCAGGGACCACAGGCGCTCTATCTCCGACCGTAGCGTACCATAAAAAGCTCCCTGGTACACTTCTTCCCACTCCACAAATTCATTATTGTCAATTTTAGCTTTAAATTCTTCGGGAGTAAAAAAATAGTAGTCTTTCCCATTTTCCTCGTTTCTGCCCCTTTTGTCGCGGGTGCATGCAGAAATAGAGAAACCCAGGTTTGGGTTTGTGGCAAGAAGATGTTTTACTATGGTAGTTTTTCCGGAACCGGAAGGGGCTGAAAAAATAATTAATTTACCCTGCTGCATTTATTCCACTCTCAGGTATATTTTTTCCTTTATAGTTTGCACAAGCGCAGCAGGTACTTCTCTCTTTTCTATTTTCTTCTGTATTACCTCTTTTACTGTTTTTTCAAGGCTATAGAACTCATAACAGGGAATGCACTCGTCCATGTGCTTCATATAATACTTTTCCTCTGCCATAGTGGCTTCTCCGTCAATTAGCAATTGAAGGCTTTGCAGGCACTCCGAGCACGTTGGCTGGGGTTTTTTCTTGTTAAATAATTTACTCATTAAACTGGTAAAGATTGCATTATTCATAGGTATAACGTTTTATTTCAGAAAAATACTCCCCAACATTAAAATTATTCATTATAACCCATTGTTCTGGCGTATTTTTTCAATTTATCTTTAAGTAGATTTCTTGCCCTGTGCAATCTGGATCTTACAGTTCCAATAGGAATATCCAATATCTTGGCCATCTCCTCGTAGGTAAACCCTTCCAGGTCGCAAAGTATAATAATTGTTCTAAAATCAACCGCCAGGGCGTTTAATGCGTTTGCCACCTCATCCCCTATCATGTCCTGCACCGCATCAACCCTTAGGTCGGTAGTGATCTTCTCATCTACTTCATCCGAATTATAAAACGACTCTACCTCATTGTAATCAACTTTGGCAGGTTGCTTACTCTTTTTCCTGAAATCATTTATAAAACTATTTTTCAGGATTCTGAAAAGCCATGCCTTAGCATTCGTTCCTTGCTCGTATGAGTCAAAGAACCGATATGCCTTCATATAAGTTTCCTGAACCAGATCATTTGCGTCATCTTCGTCCAGGGTTAATCGGTATGCAAAATTATACAGAGAGTTAATTAGCGGCATGAATTCTTTTTCGAATTGCGCATCCTTCTCTGCCTTAGTCACTTCCGGTTTATTCACGTTATCCTCCATCTTTATCACCTGTTAAAATATTAATATTACTTCTTTTTTTAAATATATAATATTAATAATCATACCAAACTAATCGTGTCAGTATAACAATGCCGAAAAACGCTTCAAAGTTAAAAATAAGCATTTTTTACTCATTATCACACTTTTTCGATTTTTTTTACTCTGCCATTTTAGCATGATCATTTTTTTATCATAACGTAATTTTTATCCTTATATGCGTTTTAAACCAAGTTTCCTTGTAATTTTGTATAATTTATGAAAAAAATTGTCCTCAGCCGGACTGACAATCTGGGAGATGTTATTTTAACCCTGCCGTTGGCAGGCCTACTAAAGAAGCAATATCCGCAGGCTCAACTCATTTTTATCGGCAAAAAATATACGGAGGCTATTATAAAAAGCTGTAAAAATATAGATGTTTTCCTTGACAGGGAAGATGTTATAAACTCACCCGATCTTCTAAAGAATCTGCAAGCCGATGTTATCATTCACGTATTCCCTGATAAAGAGATAGCCAAAACCGCTAAAAAAGCAGGCATCCCCCTTAGAATAGGCACCAGCCATCGTTTATTTCATTATTTGTATTGCAATAAGCTCGTCAACTTTAGCCGTAAGAAATCTGACTTGCACGAAGCGCAACTTAACTGCAAACTGGCAGAACCGCTTGGCATAAAACTGCCAACCTTGGAAGAAATACCTGCCTATTATGGTATGGAGGCCACTCAAAAAACAGATATCAACCTAAGTAAGAATAAATTCAACCTTATATTGCACCCAAAGTCGAAAGGCAGCGCCAGGGAATGGCCCCTAACTTATTTCGAATCTCTGATTAAACAACTACCTAAGGAACTATTCGATATATATATTACCGGAACAGAAAATGAGGGCGAATTAATAAAGAGCCAACAACCTTCCATTTTTAGCTACGCTAATGTAACTGACCTGACAGGAAAGTTCTCGTTAGAGAATTTGATAAACTTTATTAACCAGGCTGACGGTATAGTTGCATGTAGCACAGGGCCTTTGCACATAGCTGCAGCCTTAGGAAAATACGCCTGCGGCATTTATCCGCCTATGAAACCGGTACACCCGGGACGGTGGGCGCCGCTGGGCAAAAAAGCCCTATACCTGGTTTTGCAAAAAAATTGTTCCGATTGCAAAAAAAGCATGGACTGCGCCTGCATACAGGCCATTAAGGTGGAACAAGTGGCAAAAGTAGTATTGGGCTGGCAGGCCAAACTAGTAACTAATCCGCATGTATAGCATTTCTGTAGTAATACCCAACTACAATGGCAGGCAGCTATTGGCAGAAAATTTGCCCCTGGTATACGCAGCCTTGCAACAAGCCCATATTGACTTTGAAATTATTATCGCAGACGATGCTTCTACGGACGATTCAGTAGCTTTTATAAAAAGCGCGTACCCTAGTATTATCCTATTGCCTCAGCCAGTAAATAAAGGCTTCTCCGCTACTATTAATAAAGGCGTCATGCAAGCAAGCAAAGACCTTGTACTAGCCCTTAATAGCGACGTTAAACTTATGCCCGGCTACTTTATGCCCTTAATGAAATACTTCGAAAGGGAAGACACCTTTGGGGTAATGGGTAAAATTATTGGAGTTGATACAGACGAAATACAGGATGGCGCAAAGTACCCTGCCAGAAAAGGGCTTACGCTCGTTTCTACCATAAACTACATCCTTAAAAAAGAAGATACAAACTTGTGGGTTCCATCTTTATTCCTTTCCGGAGCCAATGCGCTAATGGACAGGAAAAAGTTACATGAGTTAAAAGGGTATGATGAGGTGTACTCTCCTTTTTATAAAGAAGACGTAGACCTTTCTGTAAGAGCTTGGCGATTAGGCTGGAAGTCTTACTACGAAAGCAAAGCCGTATGCAGGCACCCTGCTTCAATTACCATTGCCAGCTACAACAAGAAGAAGAAGGTTAAGACAATTTCCCTTCGCAATAAGATTATTTTCCACAATATCCATTTGCAGAAAACCGAACGCATTCTATGGAATATTCGTTTGTCAGTTACCATTTTCTTTAAAGCGCTTGTGGGGCAATTCTATTATTTTACTGCCTTTCAACTGTTTCTTGCCAAAAGAAATGAAGTGGCTAATTCCAGAAAAAACCTGGCCTGCCTTTTTAAGAAACATGGCATAAGTAAAAGTATAAATGAGGTTTGTAAAGAAATAAAACTAAGCATTAGGGGCAGGGAAATACGCAAATTCTGATCCCTGCATTAGTTCTTATTGCTGAATAATTTTGTTAAATTTGTATAATTCCATATTAATTTCCATCTAATGAAGGTTTATTTCCGGCTGCTTGCTTATGCAAAGCCTATTGAGAAGTTTGCTATTCCCTTTTTCATTTTCACTGTTTTAAGCACCGTTTTTAACCTTGTTTCTTTTACGTTGCTTATTCCAATACTTGAAATACTATTTCAGGACGAACCCGCTAAACTATTAATTCAACAGGCCCCGGAATTTCATTTTAACTTAAATTACCTGCAACAGGTTTTTTATTACACACTTAACGAAATAATTAAAAGCCGGGGCAAAATGGGAGCTTTGGAATTTGTTTGCTTTAGCTTTCTTGCTTCCACTATTCTCTATAATTTTTTCCGCTACCTTTCCCAAAGAATACTGGAAGATTTCCGTAACCACACCCTGCTTAATTTACGAAAAGCGGTTTTTGACAAAGTGATGAACCTGCACTTGGGCTATTTCTCTCAAGAACGAAAAGGCGATGTAATGTCCAAAGTAACATCAGACGTACAATCCATACAGCAGTCGGTTAGCAATACCCTCATTGCTTTTGTTAAAGAACCTATTGCTCTGCTTGGCTACGTAATAACATTATTTACTATGTCATGGAACCTTACTCTTTTTACTATCCTCATCATTCCCCTGTCTGGTATTGCAATTTCTTCCCTTGTAAAAAGATTAAGAAAAACAGCTCATCAGAGTTCCGAATCTTTTAGCCGGATGATTAGTATTCTCGACGAAGCCCTTTCCGGGTTAAAAGTTATCAAAGCTTTTAATGCTGTGGCATTTACTAAAGATAAATTTCAACAGGAGAATCAGAGATATACCCGTATAAACCGCTCTATGACCAGAAGGCAGGAAATGGCGTCTCCGGTTTCCGAAACTATGGGAGCCTTGGTTATAATAGGCATAGTGCTTTACGGAGGATCGTTAATCTTCTCTAAATCATTTTCGTTAGACGCCAGTACATTTATTGCTTATATCGCTATTTTCTCTCAGGTGCTAAGGCCCGCAAAATCTATGACAGGTTCTTTTGGAGCCATACAGCAGGGCATTGCTTCAGGAGAGCGGGTGCTAGCTCTGATTGATACTAAAGAAGAACTGACCGACAAACCTGATGCAATAACCATAAACAACTTTGAAAAAGAAATAGAGTTCAGAAACCTTTCTTTTGCATACGATACAAATGAAGTTTTAAGAAACCTGAATTTTACTATTAAAAAGGGTAAGACAGTTGCCTTGGTGGGCCCTTCCGGGGGAGGAAAATCAACAATCTCCGATCTTATTCCTCGTTTTTACGACCCTACTAAAGGCTCTATATTAATTGATGGAATTGATATAAAAGACGCTAAAGCAGAATCTGTGCGTTCCCTTATGGGCATTGTAACGCAGGAACCTTTCTTATTTAATGATACCATTGCCAACAACATAAGCTTTGGTAAAAAAGGAGCTACTAAAGAAGAGATTATCCAGGCGGCAAAAGTGGCCAACGCCCATAATTTTATTTTGGAGACCAATAAAGGATACGATACCGTAATTGGCGACAGGGGCATGAAGCTTTCCGGCGGGCAACGGCAGCGGATAAGCATCGCACGCGCGGTACTAAGAAATCCTCCTATACTTATTTTAGACGAAGCTACCTCTGCCCTGGATACAGAATCAGAAAAACTGGTGCAGCAGGCTCTAGACGCTTTAATGAAGAACAGAACCTCGCTAATAATAGCGCACCGTTTAAGCACCATACAAAATGCCGACGAGATACTGGTAATACAAAACGGCAGGATAATAGAACGGGGCAGCCACTGGGAACTACTAGATGTACACGAAGGCCTTTATAAAAAACTAAATACATTACAGACCTTATAAGCCCCAGGCATGCCTATTTCCATAGCTACAGAAATTGATTCTTTACCAAAAACAAAACTGCGCTATTCTATATGTACCCTCATGTCTAAGCCGCAGGAGTACGAAGAAATGGTAGATTCTTTTTTGAAAGCTGGCTTTAGTAAAGATTTTTGTGAATACATATATATAGATAATTCAACTACTAATAAGTACGACGCCTTTGCCGGACTTAACAAATTTTTATTGGAGGCAAAAGGAGAATACATTATCCTTTGCCACCAGGATATTCTTCTCAACTATGATGATTTAACAGTTCTTGAAAAAAGGATCGATGAAATAAACTCCATAGATCCCAACTGGGCAGTAATAGGCAATGCAGGGGCAAGAAATATAAAAGACATTATCTTTAAAATTACCGGGTCAGATTTAGTTGCAGATATAAGAGGCAAAGCTCCAGCCCTTGCAAAAACTGTGGACGAAAACTTTATGTTGGTTAAAAGAGCCGCCAACCTTGCTCTCTCTGGTAACCTAAAAGGTTTTCATTTATACGGAACCGATTTGTGTATAATTGCCAAAGCCCTTGGCTATAACTCCTACGTGATTGATTTTAATCTTATTCACAAAAGCAAAGGATCAATAGACGACCATTTCAGAAAATTAGAAAAGGAACTTATTGAAAAATACATTCATGCATTCAGAGGCAGGTACATACAAACTACCTGCACTAAATTTTATATTTCCGGTTCAAGATTTCAGACCTGGCTTTTTAATTCCAAGTATGCATTTTCGATAGCAAAAAGATACTATAAGCTGAGAAAAAGGAAATACTATAAAAACGAGAAATAGTTTTTTTTAAACCGTAATGAGCGTTGAACCATTAGTTTCTATAGCCTTATGCACTTACAATGGGGAGACCTACATAAGTAGTCAGTTAGATACTATTATCAACCAGACCTATGGCAATATAGAAATAATAGTTGTTGACGATGGCTCTACCGACAATACCCTTCCCATCCTTAAACACTATGAGGAAACCGGTAAAATAAAGCTCTATAGAAATAATACAAACTTGGGCTTCATTAAAAATTTTGAAAAAGCAATAAGCCTTTGTACTGGCGACTACATTGCCCTCTCTGACCAGGATGACCTTTGGGAATTAAACAAAATAGAATTACTAGTAAATACCATCGGCGAGAATATGCTTATTTTTTCAGACTCTGAGTTTATAGACCGGGAGGGAAAATCGCTGGGGAAAGTAAAATCTCAATTTCACAACTTTGTAAAAGGAGATATAAGTATCGCCGTCATTTTTGATACCTGCGTGCCCGGCCATGCTATGCTTTTTAAAAAAGAACTCCTTAACTACTTATTTCCCTTCCCATCTGATTTGTTTCACGACTGGTGGGTAACCTATACTGCCGCCGCCCTGGGAAGAATTACTTATGTAAAAGATATTTTGGTTAAATACAGGCAACACCCTGCCAGTTATACCGATGCCCTGGGTACAAAAAAAGCTGTAAAAGACATAGGTAAGGGCAGAGACAAAATAGCTGCTTCAACAGACGCCCGAAGGCAGGCGATAAGAACTAAAATTCATCACTTAAAAACGTTTTACCATAACCGAGCCAACAACAAAAAACAAAAAAGATTTATTGCCAACCTAATAGTAGCCTACAGGCAACAGGAAAATTCGTACATAGCCGCGCGACTTATGCTTATTTTTCTTTTGTATGGCAACCGGCTTTTTGCCATACAAAAGCGATCGAAGTTGAAAATGTATGCAAAAGAAATCTTTGGAATTAAGTTAAAAGTAGGCTTTCATAACTACATGTCCCGTTTAAGAGGCTCATCGCAAAAATAATTCTCCTGGTTTATTTACTACTTAGTAAAGCATTAATTCGCTCAATAACCATCTCAGTTGTGTGTAAGCTGCACTTAGGTATTCCGGCGCTGCCCACTAACCTGCATACCTGCCCTTCCAAACTAACCACCTCATGGTAACAGCCGGCAAACTCGCAAGGCTGTTGTAAAAAACTACCATTAAAACTTTGCAGGTGCCTGTATTTCGGATTTATGGCCCCAAAAAAAATAAGGCTTGGTCTAGCTAGCGAAGCTGCTATGTGGCTGGGGCCTGCATCTGCCCCTATAAAAATTTTACTATTATATATAACAGACATCACATCGCGGAATGATGCAGTTTTTACCCATTTACCATAGATGTCTTCCCCTGTAGTAGAAAGCTGTATTACTTCTATACCCTGCTCTGTTATAAACTTTACTACCTCAGCCCAGTTAACCCCATATATGCTTCTATAATTTAAACGGTTTTTCTCAATATGTAATACCACATAAGGTTTGTTAAACTTGTTCTTTTTTTCATCCTCGGTAAGGTACAACCTCGGGTAAGTCAATGGCGTATCCTTTATCCCGGCTTGTTCAAAGTACGCCTCTAACACATGCATTTTCGGCCTTCTTTCATAGGCCTTGTTCAAGTCAATTACATATCCTTTAAGGCCTATCTTTTTTTTAAATGAAGAAATTCCTTTGTCAATGTTTTTAAGCTTCTTCCCAAAAAATAAATTACTATCCGGATAGTTATAAAACGCCTCAGGGAAATCTGTAATAATTTTTACCCTTTTATTATTCTCTAAAAAATAGCGCACTACGGGTTCAGTCCACAAAACATCTCCAAACGCCGAGCTTCTTCGTATATTAATCATTAGTTTATTTTAGATCCTTCTTAATTTTAATCCGATGTATTTGCTACTACGCATTATCCTGCAAGACTTGTCATATAAATATAAAATACTTGTAGATTTTACGATCAGATCAACGCTGAATTAATAGCGCTAATAACACTTTCGGTTTTATGTAAACTGCATTTTGGGGCGCCCATATAACCTACTAGCCTGCATTCCTGGCCCTCAGAACCAAACACCTCGTGGTAGCAGCCTGCATACTCGCAAGGCTGTTGTAAAAAACTACCATTAAAATTTTGCAGGCGCCTGTATTTCGGATTTATTGCTCCGAAAAAGATAAGGCTTGGTACGGCTAGCGAAGCGGCTATATGGCCGGGGCCGGAATCTGCCCCTATAAAAAATTTACTATTACATATAACAGACATTACTTCCCTAAATGAAGGCGTTTTTACCCAGTTTCCGTAAATATCTTCCCCCGTAGTAGAAAGCTGTAGCACTTCCATGCCTTGTTGTTTTATAAATTTTACCACCTCTGCCCAGTTTACCCCATATATATTCCTAAAGTTTAACCGGTTTTTCTCTATATGCAACACGGCATAAGGTTTATCAAACTTATTCTTTTTTTCAGCATCGCTAAGGTACAATTTGGGGTAAGTCAATGGCGCATCCTTTATCCCGGCTTGTTCAAAGTATGCCTCTAACACATGCATCTTCGGCCTTCTTTCGTAAGCATTGTTTAAATCAATTATCCTTGACTTACATCCAAATAGCTTTACCCTAAAATTATCTATTCGTTTATGCGTATTTCTTATTCTCTGATTCAGAATTAAGTTTTTGCTGGGGTAATTATAAAAAACTTCAGGATAGTCAGTCACCATATTAACTACTTCACTCTTTTCTATAAAATATCTTATCAAAGGTTCTGTCCATAAAACATCCCCAAAAGCAAGACTTCTTCTTATCTGAATCATTAAATTTAAATTGCTATCAGTTCAATTAGTAAATTACATAAAAATTTACGAATGTTTCACTCATCTGCTTCTAAAAATACTGCCCTTATAAAAGCCAAAGCCAAGGAGTTAGGCTTCGATTTTTGCGGTATTTCCAAAGCCGAATTTCTTGAAGAAGAAGCCCCCCGTCTTGAAAAATGGCTGAAACAGAATATGCATGGTAAAATGAGCTGGATGGAAAACCACTTCGACAAAAGATTAGACCCCCGAAAGCTGGTAGATGGCGCCAAATCTGTCGTATCTATGCTGCTTAACTACTACCCCGAAAAAGAACTGGATCAGGAAGATTCTTTTAAAATTTCCAAATACGCTTATGGTAAAGATTATCACTCAGTAATAAAAGAAAAGCTAAAAGAACTGATAAGCAATTTGCAAACTGAAATTGGAACCATAAACGGAAGGGCTTTTGTAGATTCTGCCCCGGTAATGGACAAAGTCTGGGCGCAAAAAAGCGGGCTGGGCTGGGTAGGCAAAAACGCCAACCTGATTAATAAAGAGAAGGGCAGCTTTTTTTTTATTGCCGAACTAATTATAGACCTTGAACTGGAATACGACGGGCCTGTAAAAGACTATTGCGGAACCTGCACCCGTTGCATGGATGCTTGCCCCACGGATGCTCTTGCTACGCCGTATGTAGTGGATGGTAGCCGCTGCATCTCCTACCTTACAATTGAGCTTAAAGAAAATATACCACTTGAATTTAAAGGCAAAATGGAAAACTGGATTTTTGGTTGCGACATTTGCCAGAACGTTTGCCCCTGGAATTCATTTTCTGAAAAAACTAAAGAAGCTGCTTTTAAACCTGTAACCGGACTGGAGGAAATGAAGGGGGAGGATTGGGAAGAAATTACGGAAGACGTTTTTAACAACCTCTTCCATAATTCAGCAATTAAAAGAACAAAATTTGAAGGCTTAAAACGGAATATCCGATTTTTAAACCCCTAATTATACAAAAACGCGGTTCAGAACCTGAGGATAACGGGTAGAAAAACGTTCATAACACCATTTTTTCAGTTCTGCTATCTCTTCTTTAATCAACTCTCGTAAACTTTTTCTCAGCTCTTTCTCAAAGAGGTACTGGTCAAAGCTTACTTTTTCTAGAATTAACTTTACGTATTCAAGCATAAGTTTTTTAAAAGTTTTAATTTTAAAAGATAAAGCGCTTCATAAAATAGTAAACGGTTATAAGCTTAATTTGTTATTAAAAAAATACATATTTTTATAAATATAATTAAATATTTTGGGAAGCCCTACAAAATCAATTGTTATTCTTTTGTTAATTTTATTACATAGTTTTTTGCGTGCTCAAAATGTGGAAATTAGCTTAGGAAACACAGAAATTGGTATAAAAGAGCCATTTACCATAAGCCTTCACTTTCCCAAAGACCGCAAAAAAGACTTTCATAACTTTCCCTATTATGGATTTCCGGAAATTGAAGGCCTTTTAAAAGAGCGGACTGTATATTCTCAGGAAAAAGATAAAAATTTTATCATCACTCAATATTATATACCAACTAAAGCCGGAGAGTTTCATTTAACCCCTTTTGCATTTTCTATAAATGGTAAGCTTATTGCTTCCCCTGGAACGACTGTCTATGTGGTTTTAAATCATAAAGCAGATAGCGCTTCAACTCTTATAATAAAGACGGATAAAGAGTATAAAGAATCCCGAATAAGCTCCTTTCTTACGCTTTCCGTTAATAAAGATGTCGTATATAACGGCCAGGGGTTTCTGGCTTCGCTTTATGTTTATACTCCCCTAAGTAATAAAACCGAAATGACCTTTATAAACCTTAGCGAACAATTTGCAGGCCTGGTTAAAAAAATGAAACCTGTTAACTGCTGGGCAGAAGACCTAGACCGCCCAGCTTCGACACAGATAGATACCATTAGCATAAAGGGTGAAAAATTTAAACGCTGGAACATTTACGGTGTACTATTATATCCCATAGATACTTTGCCAATTATATTTCCCAAACTGAGTCTTGATATTATTAAATACTCTGTGGCTGAAAACTAACCACCGTATTTCGTAAACCTGAATTATATACTTTTTACAGTGAACCGGCAAAGGTAAACGTGCGCCCCTTGCCTCCTCACCCTCTGCGCGATAATGTGCCAGTAGGGGAATTTAAGCTGAAAGAAAAAGTAAACCACACTCATATACAGGCTGGCAAAAGCTGTAACTACAGTCTGTTCATACAGGGCGAAGGCAACATTACTTCCATAGCTAACCCCATACTTAAAGAAAACTCAAACCTGGAATTCTACCCCCCTGAGGCCACACAGTCCATCGACAGAGATAATTACCCCCTAAGTGGAACTAAAGAGTTTAACTACTACATAATACCGCAGGAACCCGGCCGCTATAAACTTAAGGATTTTATAAGTTTCATCTACTTCAATCCTCTTCATAAAACTTACGATACCCTATTTCCAAGGATTGAATTGATAGTAGAAGGGGAGAGTCGGCAAAACTCCTTTATTTCATCTTACCTTAATGACCCGTTCTATAGGAATATAGATAAGGTGAGCAAC
>Ga0206840_1011_pt1 | contig 46432 bp, 36 predicted proteins | sample Alteio_BWOrgCont_24_FD_152633 | JGI IMG/M metagenome (GOLD analysis project Ga0206840, IMG submission 152633) | Enriched cells from forest soil in Barre Woods Harvard Forest LTER site, Petersham, Massachusetts, United States -... | ecosystem: Environmental > Terrestrial > Soil > Temperate forest >... | reverse complement strand
CGATTTGGTGAGGCCGATAGCCGTCGCCCCGTTATTCACGATATTGGCGTCCAGCACTAAAGTAGAACTGTTTGCACCGTTGGCATTAACAATAACGATAAGGTCCTGGCCATTGCCCGAGGTGAGGGAGGGAGAGATGCCAAGGCCGCTGGCCGTGGTATCGTTCGCGCCCTCGATGGTATCCGAATTGCCGTTCCCGACGAGAATACCGCCGGTGGCTATGATAATGGGCTGATTGGTAAAGGTTGGATCGACAAAAGTCAGGTCGCTGTTGGAACCTGTGCCGAACCGGAGCGAATTGATGCTGGCAACTTCCATGAAGTCATTGACACCGGCGCCTTCCATATCGAGGCCGGCTGTCGTCACGCTATTATTGAAAGTGGTGTAGTTAGCGGCTGCCAGCCCAGTGATAACGCCGGGGGTTGCTCCGCTGCCGCTGACCGCCCAAGTGTTACCCACCGTGGCATAACCGCCGAGGATGGTCTGCTGGCCGCCGGCAAAATTGGCGTTGGCCGTCGTGGTCGTGACCGTACCCGTCATGGCAGGCGTACTGGTGTACCGAGATTAAGCGTGCTGCCCGTGGAACGGGTGATGTTATTCAAAGCCACATTCAAGCTGCCTCCGAAGCCGGCAACCGTGAAAAGGAAGTCGGTTCCGCCGGTCAGGTTAAGTCCGTTGAATTCCTGGGAGTTGGCCGTGCCGTTTCTGCCGATCACATTCAGGGTCCCACCGGGCATCACCAAAGTGGAACCGGTGCCGATGGTCGCATGGGTGAGGCCATTGTTGATGATGTTGGTGAGGGGCGAATTGGTCTGGCTGAAGTTGAGGGTCATGCCCACCGGATTGCCGACACTGGCATTATTTCCAGAAATTCCGCCGGGATTGCTGTAACCGTTGACAATGGTGTTACCCGTGTAGTTGTTGCCCATCGTGAGAACGAAAGCGTTCGTTCCAATGTCCGCCAAAGTGGTCGAACCCGTAATGGCGTCATTCACCGTTTCCGAAAAACCACCGCCCCGGTAGGTAAAGGAACCGCCGTTGATGGCTCCGGTCGTGGCCAAGGTCACCGTGCCGGCTGCCTCGGTCACCGGGCTCGCGGTCAGACTGCCGCTGCCGGAGATGGTCAGGAAACCGCCACTGAGCGACGTCGATCCGCTATAGTTCTGGCTTTGGGTGATGTTGATGCTGTTGCCGGTACCGCCGTTGAGATTGTTGGTAACACTGATGGAGGCAGTGCCGGTCAAGGCGTTGACCGCGGTCAGGTTCAGGGTGCTGGCTCCCGACGTGTTGCCCAGCGTGATGGCACTGCCATTATCAGCGCCGGTTGCGTTGAGGTTTAATACGGCGGTATTGATGGCCGTAATCGCCCCCGCGTAGCTGAGATTAGCCTGATTGATGTTTGTCGTTCCGTTATTAAGCGTGAGGGTGGATGTGCCGACAAGGTCGTTGATCGCGTTGAGGTTCAAGACACTGGAGGAATCCGATCCCACCGTCGTGGTCTTTTCCGTGATCTGGTTGGCTGAGTTGAGATTGAGCGTGCCACCATCGATGGTCATGGCGGTCAATTGATTGATGGACCCGTTCACGGTGACCGTGCCGCCGACGGCGAACAATGCGCCATTGGTGGAACTGGAGTTGAGCGCCCCGTTGATCGTCACGGCGTTGTTGCCGCCAAAGACCAGCGAGGTGCCACTGTTGCCGGAACCGATGTTAATGATGGAGTTGATCGTGCTGGGAGCATCGAAGCTGTAGAGGTCGAGTTCCTTGCCGTTGCTAAAGGTCAGCGTGCCGCCCGTCAGGGTGGCGCCGTTGAGGATGAGACCGCTTGAACTGCCGTTGCCCACGTTCACGGAGCCACTCAGAGTGAGCGTAACGCCGTTCTGGACGACCAAGGCGTACGGACTGCCAGTGATCGTCGAGTTGGCGGTGACGTTGGCTATATCTGTGCCGGTGGCAGTAAAGCTGGCCGCGTGGTTGGTGTAAGCAGCGACGCCAAACCCAGCGTAGGTGCCACCGTAGGTCAGGAAATCGCCGCTGCCGGCGGTTGTCGTGCCCAAGCCGACGATGGTGGTGCTGACGATGCCGTTGGTGAGCGTCGGGGCCGTGCCGTTGAGGACGAAATTTTCACCCGTGCCGAGATCGGCGCTGGCGGGGTTCAGGATCAGCAAGGCGTCGCCGTTTCTGCTTAAGACAGTACCGGTGCCGCCAACCAAATAGGTGAGACTGCTCGCCGTGCCCTTGTTCAACACAAGCGTCGTGTCGCCATAAACTGTTGACGACGAGCCGTAGCTAAAGGCCGTGGCGGGGATAAGATCAGCGCCGGTGTAGATGATGTTGCCGGTCGCTCCCGAGCCGGGAGCGAGGGTGATAGTGCCGAAGCTGGAGGTCACTGCGCCGGTGCCGAAAGGCGTGCCGCTGGTCGTAAGGGTGGTGGCCAGATTTCCGCCGTTGGTGAGGGTGACGGCACCTGTGAATGTGTTATTGCCCGCCAAGGTCCACGTACTCGTGCTTGTCCCGGTATCAGACAGCGCACCAGTGTTAATGGCAATGGGGCCCGTAATTTTGCCGTTGCCCGTGCCAGTAAGCGTCAGGTTATAGGTCTGGCCGGTGATGCCTCCGGCGTTCGTCAGGGCGAGTGTGCCCGCATCCGAGGAAATCGTGGTGTTGCCCGCCAGGGCCACGGTCCCGGCCCAGGTATTGTTGCCGCTGACATTTTCCAGCGCGCCGGTGGCGCCGGTGGCAAAGGACGCACCCGCGCCGCTGATCATCAGGGACTCACCGCTGACGGTGATGCCGTTCTGGAGCTGCAACGTGCCACTCGACACAATTGTACCAATCGACGTCCCGCCCAAGGCCGAGCTATTCTGGAGGTTCAGGATGCCGCCGCTAACGGTGGTCAGCCCGGTGTAATTCTGGCCCAGGATCAAATCCGCCACACCGCCCGAGACCGTCAGGGTGGAGTTGCCGGTTATCGCATTGGCGTTGTTCGCGACCAGGAGACCGCTGCTTACCGTCACGCCCTGCGTGGCGAGGTTGGAATTATTGAGATCAAGCGTGCCACCATTGACCGTAATCGCCGTGTTGCCCAGCGTTCCGGTGATAATCAAGGTCCCCTTGGTGACCGTGGTTGAGCCGGCATAGGTCTCGGTACCGGAGAGCGTCTGCGTTCCGAAGCCGTTCATGGTCAAACCCAGGTTGGCCGCTGCCAGCGGCGCGATCGAACCGCTGAAGGTGTAGGTGCCGCTACCACCAATGGTCAAGGTGACGGCGGTCCCGCTCGAGTTCGTCACGAGGCCGCTGCCGGTTCCGTCGTTCAGGCCCGCGATGGTTTCTCCCTGTCCGTTCAGGTCAAAGGTCGCGCCGGAACTCACCGCGATCGTGTTGTTATTCCGGAGCGCCGTCAGGTTGGTGCCGGGCGAACCCATGAACACCGTGCCCGCATTGACGAGCAGGTTCCCGTCAAACTGCCCGGCCGTGTTGTTGGCCGTGATCGTCATGGCGGAGGCCGTGCTGTTCTGGATCAGGGTCGTGACGTTGCCGCCCAGGATGCCGCCGAGCGCGAGACCGCCCGTGCCCGTGCTGGCGTTTGTGATCGTTCCCGCATTATTGAGAGTGCCCGAAATCGTGAGCAGGCCGGTCCCGTTGGCATTGAGCACCAGGTTGTTGGTTCCCGTGAGCGTGCCGCTGTAGGTGCCGGCCGTGGCGCCGCCGTTATTGCCGAGGGTCAGCGTGCCGGAAGTGGCACCTAGGGCGACCGCGTTGGAAACCGTAAACGAATTGAGCAGCAGGCTCGCCGAGTTGGAGCCGCTCGCGGCGCCCAAGGTAATTGTGCCGGAGCCTGCGGCGCCCGAGGCTGGCGGTCCGGCGCTATTACTCACACCGGCGACCATGGCCCCGTTGAGGATCGACACTCCACCCGTGAAGGTGTTGGCGCCAGAGAGAATCAACGCGGAGGTCGCGCTGTTTTGCACGACACCTGTGACGTTGGTGCCGATCGCAAAGCTGATGATGACCGAGCCAGAGCCCGTGCCGGAGTTGGTGATTGTGCCGGTGTTGTTGATGGCTGCGGTCGAAAGCGTGATGCCGTTGGTAATAGCGCTGTTATTGTTCAACACCAGGTTGCCCGTGCCGGCAACGCCGCCCGAAACCGTGAGGAGCGCGCTGCCGCTGGCATTGCTATTGGTCAGGGTCGTTCCGGCACTGTTCACGTTAAGAGCACCGCTGACGGTCAGGGCCGAGCCCACGCTGTTTTCGGTCACGGTGGTGACGTTGCTGCCCACGCCGCCACTGATCGTCGTCGTGCCGGTGCCATTGGCCGAACCGGAATTGGTGATCGTTCCCGTATTGTTGACCGCGGCGGTCGAGGCGGTGATGCCGCCCGAGCTATTCTCGTTGAAGATGAGGTTGCCGGAGCCGGTCACGCCGCCGGTGAGCGTGGTCAGTGACGTGGTGTCCGAGTTGAGAGTGAGAGGAGCCAGCGCGCCGCTGAGGGTCAGCGCCGTGTTGCCACCGATGGTCACGCCGTTGCTGCCGGTGATGGCCGAACTGATCGTGTTGGCCGCCTTGAAGCTGTAGATGATGCCTTCACTGGTGCCAAAGGCCAGGGTACCGCCTGAAATGCTGGAACCGCCGTTAACAATAACACCGGCAGGATTCGTCCCGTCTCCAACAGTCAGGGTCCCACCCAGGCTGAGCGTGGTTCCATTCGCCACCCGCACCGCATAGGCCGCACTGCCCCCGGTGACCGCCGTCGCGCCGGCAAACGTGAAATCAGCAAGCTGACCCGCCGCGGGCGTAGCCGAGTTGGTGCTATAAACCGTATAGGTGCTCACGGGCGTGAATCCATTCGCACCGTAGGTCACGAAGTCACCTTGAGTCGTAACGGCGCCCCCGAGTGTGACAATCGAAGCGTTGACCATGCCATTGTTGATCGCGGGGGCCGTCCCCGTCACGGCGAAGTTTTCAGTCGTGCCCAAATCTACCGAGGTGGTCTGAAGGACCAGCACACCGTTGTTCGTCCGGTTCAGGACGCTGCCGGAGGGAGAGGCATTGCCCGCCGTGAAGGTGAGGCTGGTACCGGCATTTTTGTTCAGCAAGAGAGTGGCCGAACCGCCGTAGGTAAACTGGGTTCCGGCGGCGAGGTTGGCACCGCTCTGGCTGATTGTACCCGTGCCGGCCTTCAGGCTCAGCGTTCCATTGTTGATCGTGATGGTACCCGTGCCGAAGGGCGTAGTTCCGGTGGTGGCCAGGGTGCTGCCCAAGGTGCCGGCATTGATCGTGTTGGCGGCCGTGTCGGTATTGGCGGCGGTCAGGGTCAAGGCGGAAGTCGAGCTATTCTCGATGAGGCCGGTGACATTCGAGCCAAGGGCGCTGTTGATGGTGGTGGCGCCGGTACCCGCCCCGATATTGGTGATCGTGCCGATATTGTTCAGGGCGCCAGTTGAAATGGTGATGGTTCCTCCCGTGCCGCCTTCCGCGATGGTCAGGTTGTTGGTACCCGTCACTCCGCCGGTAAAGGTCGTCGAGATGGTCGTGCCGGTATTGCCGATCGTGAGCGCGCCCGCCGTGGCGTTCGTCGCCAGGACAATGGCGTTGGAAAACGACAGGCCCGTTGTGCTCACTAACAGGGATGCGGCGCTGGTGCCCGTCGTGTTGCCCAAGGTAACCGTACCGGTGCCCAGTGCGCTGGCGGAAGTTGAGGCCGTGACCTTGCCCGCGTCAATGAGCACACCCGCGGTGTAGGCGGTGTTGGCTCCGGAGAGAGTCAATCCCGAGGTGGCGCTGTTTTCAATGACGCCGGTGACGTTGCTGCCCAGCACGCCGCTGACGAGCGTTGCGACTGCACCCGTGCCAGAGTTGGTGATGGTACCCGTATTATTGATTGAGGTCCCGGAAAGCGTGGTGGCCAGGGTGCTGGAGTTATTGACCACGATGTTGCCCGCACCCGTGATGCTGCCGGAAAGAGGGAGGATGGCGCTGCCTGTATTGTTGAGCGTCAAAGTCGTCCCAGTGCCGAGGGTGACTGGGCCGGTGAATGAAATGCTGCCGCCAGCCGTGGTGATAATGGTCAGAGTGCCGGTGCTGCCAGTGGCGGTGTTAATCGCATTGGCATAAGTCTGGGAGCTGTTAATGGAGAGAGTTGCATTTCCCGCGCCGCCATTGCCCAAGGTGATGCTGCCCGCGCCAAAAACGGAGGCGTTGGCAGCGCCAATCACAGTTCCCTGCTGGATGAAGAGTCCCCCAAATGTGTTGGTGACCGCACCCAAGGTCAGGGTCGAAGTAGCGCTGTTTTCCGTGACACTCGTGACATTGGATCCGATGAGGCCGCTGATCGTCGTTCCACCCGCGCCCGTGCCGGAGTTGATGATGGTGCCGCCGTTGTTAACGCTGCCGCTGTAAGTCTGGCCGCCCGCGCCGTTATCATTAATCACCAAGTTATGCGCGCCGGTGATGGCACCGCCTTCGGTCAGGAGATTCGCTCCGCTATTGGTGACCGTGATATTAGCGCCGAGGGAAATCGCCCCGGTCGTGAACGCAAGCGCGTTGCTGCCGCCAAAGGTGAAGTTGCCGTTCCATGTTTGGGGATTGGCCACGGTTTCGGTAACACCAGCCCCGCTGGTATTGTCGATCGTTCCGCCGCTGATGGTAAACGTGCTTCCCACCGCGCCCAAGGCCGCCGCGCTATTGATATTGATCTGGCCCGCCGTGAGGGTGACGCCGGTCGTGTTGACGTTCGCGCCCGAAAGCGTCAGCGCCGAGGTGGTGCTGTTTTCCGTCACGCCGGTGACATTGGTGCCGATGATCGCGCTGATGACCGTCGAGCCAGTACCGGTACCGGAGTTGGTGATCGTGCCAGTGTTGTTGATGACGAGGGCGGCGCCGGAAAGTGTGATACCGCCGGTGATCGCACTGTTGTTGCTCAACACCAGGTTGCCGGCCGCGCCGCTGCTGGTGATGCCACCCGATTCCGTCAACAACGCAGAACCAACGGTGTTGCTGTTGGTCAGGGTCATGGTTGTGCCAGCCTTGATGATCTGGCCGCCGCTCAAGGTCAGCGCCGAGGTCGCGCTGTTTTCGGTAACGGCGGTAACGTTGGTGCCGACCGCCGCGCTGATCGTGCTCGCGTTGTTGCCCAAGCCAGTATTGGTGATCGTGCCGGTATTGTTGACCGCCACGGTCGAAAGAACGACTCCGCCTGCGGCGATGGCGTTGTTTTGCAAGACGAGGTTGCCCGTGCCGGTGACGCCACCGCTGAGAGTTGTACCGCCACCCGGGTTGCCCAGAACGGTCAGGTTGTTATTCAAGGTCACAGCGCCGCTGAACACGGCGGCCGCGGGCCCGATGTCGGCGACGGCCAGTGTGCCGGTGCTACCCGAGGCCACGGTGATGGCATTCGTGAACGGACCGGCGCCTTCGCCCCCTAGCGTGGCGTTGGCGCTGCCCGAACCAGCCCCCAGCGTAATCGCGCCCCCGCTGAAACCAGCCGGGTTCGTCGCAGCGACTTCGCCGCTATTGATGGTGAGACCCGTTTCGGTGTTGGCGGCGTTGCTAAGCGTCAACGTGCCCGTGCCGGTCTTGATCAGGGTGGCCGTACCGCTTAAAGCGCCGCTATATGTGGTGTCCGCGTTGTTATTTCCCACTTGGATGTTATCACCCGTGCCCAAGGCCTCATTGCTGGCGCCGCTGAGGCCGCCGAGGATGTAGGTCCCGGTCGCGCTGAAGGTGAGGCCGTTGGCCACACTGATAACAACATTGCTGTTCTGGACGGCATTGAGATTGCCCAGGTTCAAGGAGACGCCAGCGCCGCTGATCGAGGTGATGCCCGAATAGGTGTTGGCGCTCGCGAGCGTGACGATGCCCGTGCCCGTCTGAGTGACATTGCCGATGCCGCTGATGATGTTGCTTTCAGTCAGGGTAGCGGCGGTGCGATTATAATTCAGGATGCCGTTGTCCGTGACACCGCCCGAGCCGAGATTGCCAGTGGTGCCCACCTGCAATGTGGCACCCGGCATGATGGTCGTGGCGGAGGTGTAGGTGTTGGCGCCGGTGAGAATCAAGATGGACGAATCGCTCTTTTGCACCAGGCCGGTAACGCTGGTGCCGATGACGTCTCCAATTGTCGTTGAACCGTTGTTGATGCCGGCATTGGTTAGCGTTCCCGCATTGTTGACGGAGGTGCCAGCGCCGGTGATGTTCATGTTGCTCGACGCCCCGTTGTTGAGCACCAGGCTATTGGCTCCCGAGATGTTCCCGGTAAAGGTCGGCGCAAAGGCACTCGGGCTGGCGCCGAGGGTCAGCGTGCCGGTGGTGGTGCCGAGGACGATCGCATTGGAGATGGTGATGTTGCTGCCGCTGTTGTTCGCAAGAAAACTGGCGGAATTGGAACCCCCGGTATCGCCCAGGGTGATCGCGACGGTCGAGGGCCCTGCCGCGCCGCTGGTCGTACCTGAGTTGCTGATCGTGGCAATGATGGTGCCGTTCTTGATGGTCAGTCCACCGGCAAATGTGTTGGCGCCAGAGAGTGTGAACGAGCCCGTTCCCGTCTTGACCACGGACAACGTGCCCGCGGAATTGGAGATCACTCCAGTGACAGCATCGCCATTATTGTTGGCGCTGTTCAGCGTCAGGGTCGAGGTGGTCGTACCGGTTACGGCGCCGACACTGAGGATGTCCCCAAACGTTGTTCCATTATCGGCAATGGTATAATTCCCCTGCAGATTCATGGCGGTGCTGATCGTCTCGGTCTTGCCGGACGTCATGGTCGCGGCAATCTGAGTCGTGCCGTTGTTGGTGAGGAGCAGGGAACCGCCGCTGAGCGTAAACGCGCCGGCGTTGGTGTCGAAGGTGATGTTCGCCACGTTGCGGCCTGTATCGACCGTGACGGTGCCCGCGCTGGTCGTGTTGAAGGTCGCCGTATCCGGACTCGTCGTTGTGCCGCTTCCTCCGGGAATTCCAGGCGTCCAATTGCCGCCGGTGATCCAAGTTCCCGTGCCTCCATTCCATGTTCCGTCTCCCGCAAACGCAGAAGTGCCGGCGGTAAATAGAGAGAGGGCCGTCACGAGGGCTAACGACAAGCGAGTATTTTTCATAAGTTTCGTTTTGTCAGCAAAGAGAACTTTTCGACTGGAAATCAATCAGGTGTTGGCCATTGTATTACAAGGCTGTTAGAAATGGAAGATTTTTTTCCATTTTTTTATGCTTTAGGAACATACGCGATAATAAAATAAGATACAACGTGAAATATGTTCTTTTTGTATATATTTTACATAAAATCTAAGGTCTGGAGGGCCCCATTTCCTTCCGATGGTTTTCATGCTAAGCTTTTCAACCTTCATTGGCGATGGAGGCGATCCGATGCGGATTTTTTTTTGATTTTTTAAACGATCTTGGGCCGGGTTTGGGGCGATCTCTTTTTGAAAAGCGAGTTTCGAGATAAAAGTAACTTTTTGAATGAATGACCGATATTTTGTAGCAAACCGATTTTATTGATTGCATATACATTGTATTGATATCATGCTACCCGTATCGCTATTTAGGAAACACCCTGTGGCTCATCCAAGACCAAGACAAACGCGGGCTTTTACCCTTGTGGAAGTTGTCCTTTCACTTGCCATCTTCATCTTTGCCGCCTTCGGTTTGATTGGATTGCTGGCCGTCGGATTGCAAACCAACCAGGACTCGAAGCAACAACTGCAAGCTGCCACGATTGCGGAAGCTCTTTGCTCGACCCGCCGCGCGGCCCCCACCAACGATTTTACGACGACCACCGTCCAGCCCTATTTCCCCCTGCCCCCCTTCAACGCTGCGGCCAATAATTTTTCTTCCCCGACTTATCTGACATGGGACGGGCTGGCCACCAACGCGGCCGGCGCCCGCTTCGCCCTGCTTTATAAAATCACGCCAACCTTTTATTCCGTCCCCACCGGCAATGCGACGACTGGCTTCGCCACGGTTTATCTCTGCTTTTACTGGCCGGCCCAGGCCGCTCCCACCAACACCAGCGTCGGCCATTTTGAAGTCACTTCCAACTTTCCCCTGCAATGAGACCGTTTACCCACATCCTGGCCCGGAAGCGGACCGGCTTTACGCTGGTCGAGCTTTTGGTGGCGATATCGGTGCTGAGCATCATGTTCGTGGCGCTGGCCACGATCATGGGTTTCGTTACCAGGACCTGGCTCAACGGGATCGGGATGGCGGACAATTTCACCAAGGCGCGCGTCGTGTTGAACCTGCTGGACCGCGATATCCAAATGATGGTCCTGCGCCGGGACTTGGCGGCATTTGTGGACAGTACTTCCCCCAGCGGCGTTTCAGCCTGCTCGTTCTACACCAATATCCAGGGCAATCCCGGCTCGGGCCTGACTTCCGGCGTCCCCGACACCCGGACGGTCTCGCTCGTGAAATACCTTTTAAATCCCTCGACCACGACAACGACTCCCACGCTCATGCGTTACAATTACGGGATGAATTTCCTGACGACCACGGGAACGATACCCACCGTGGGAACGACGTCTAATTTACCCGCCCCGGCCAACGCCGTGCTGCAAACCGACACCCTCTACACCGGAATCATCCAGTTTCAGATTCAATTCATTGACGGAACGGGCGCCGTCCTCACCCCGCCTTATGCGCTGACCAGCACCCCACCGGCAACAAGTTCGCCCCCCTCGGGCCCGACTCCCTTTTGGTTCGACTTCGCCGTGCCGGGCGCCACTTATAATCCCCGCGCCGTCGTCATCTCCATGGTAGTCCTGAGCAATTCCGCTTACAACATGGCGATCAAGACCGGCACCATGTCCACCGTGGTCAGTTGTTTCTCCACGGCCGTTCCCACCAACCAGACTTACAGCCAGGTCTGGAATGGATTTCTCAACGCGCCGAACAGCGCCTTTCTTTCCCTGCCGGAGCCGATACGCCATGGCATTCTCGTCTTCGAGCGCCACGTCCCGCTGCCCATCACCCCGCCCTCGCGCTAATCCCATGTCCAGCCTCGCCTATATTCGTTCACGTTCGAGTTCCCGGGACGGACTCGCCCTGGTCACCGTGCTCGCGTTTATCGTGCTCCTGGCGATTCTCATCGTTTCCTTCATCGCGTTCTCCCGGTTGAATCGATCAGCCACGGCTGGCTACAGCAAGGGAATCCAGTCGCAGGAGATCGCCCAGGGCGGCATCCAGGATATTTTGACCGACCTGCACCAGGAGATCATCGCCGGATCGCGTACGGGCGCGGCTTACACCTCGGGCGGCACAACGGTCTATCCGCCCTCCACCAATTGGACGGCGGCGCCCGCCCGCTTTGGTTACGCGACCAATTTTTATGGGACCGATATCTCCGTCAACAATTTGCCCCCCACGCTGGTCCGGGTCAGCCGCGCTTCGCAGGACGGGACGCCGGCCGATTTTTATCCGACCAACGCCGCTTATTACACAAGTGGATTAATGACCAACCGGGCGTCCGCGGCCAACACTTCGACCGGTTCCTTTAATGGCCGTGCCGTCTCGGCCGCGCGCTGGAACAAGATCGACCTGTTATCAACAAACACCACGATCCCTCCTGCCTTCGCAACCAACACGCCCGACTGGGTCTATGTCACCCGCGGAGGCAGCCGCGCCTGCACACTGGCTGACCTGACTTCGACCACCGCCAGCATCCTGCCGTCAAATAATCTCACCAATTCTTCCCAGGTGGTCGGACGCTACGCCTACGCGATCTATGACGAAGGCGCTTTGCTCGACATCAATACCATCGGCTATACCTCCCTCGCGACTAATAATTACACTACCAGCTACGGCACCACCGTACCCTCCAACAGCTATACCAATTCCTACTCGGGGGTCGCCCAGGTGCTGCCGGGCAAATCCTATTCGTCTTATGCCGACCTGACCCAGTTGCCGGGCTTTACCGCGACCGGCGCCCAGACCAACATCGACAATTTCATCGCTTGGCGCAACGCGAGCGCCAAGCTGACCACGACCAAGGCGGGGAGCGCCACGGCGGCGGGAACCAATTATTTCCAGATGGTCGCCTTTAACGCCACCAATGGCTTTTTGACCGCCCAGACCACCGCCAGCGGCACCGACAGTCCCCTGCTGGGACGCGTGGACATGCTCAATTACCTGGCCTCGGTCGATCCCACCCGTACCTCCCTTGCCCAAGCAACCCCCTACCTTGGCACCTTCACCCGCGCCGCGAATGCGCCGAGCTGGACCCCGATGGCCAACTCGCAAAACCTGGGCGGCTACTTCGGGCTCACCAATCCCAACGGCACGGCCTTTACCTCCACGGTTTTCGGGAACGTTGCCTACAAGGACAATGCCGAAACGGCTGGCACGGCCAATCGCGACATCTCGGGCGTCCGCTATGCCTCCACCCAGACCATCACTCATTACAACGACGATGGCACGAGCTACACCTACACGGTGAATGCCGGCGACCCGGTCGTGCAGCACCGCTTTTCCCTGGCGAAGATCGCGTGGCTCGGCACCACCGGGCCGAACACCGCGGCCTTTAATTCTTCGGTCACTGGCACGCAACAGAAGGCCGCCATCCTCGCCTGCTTCGGCCTGCAATTTGACGGACAGAGCAGTCCTTTTTCTTCTACCTCAGTCAACCACTACGACCGTTGGGATTATGTGGCCGCCACGACCAGCAACGTTCATATCCTGACTTTGGACGAGGTCGCCGCCGGATGCACGGCCACCGCCAATACCGGCTATCGCGAGCCCAATTTCTTTGAATTGCTCAAGGCCGGCATCCTCAGCGGTTCCATTGGACAGAGCCCGGGCCCGATCTTTACCACGAGTTTCGAAGGGCCCATCGCCGCCGGTTTGGACACTTTCAACACGGAAAAGAACCGGCACGTCCTGCAGATCGGCGCCAACATCATCGACCAATTCGATTCCGACAGCATTCCCACCGCCATTTACCTCCAGTTGTTCGGCGTCGTCCCCCCGGCCGTTTCCTTGAGCCAGGCGGACGACCTCGCCTTCAACACCGTCTTCGGGGATGAAAACCTGCCCGGCCTGACCCGCGTGAGTGAACAGGTCATGCTGGATTGGTTTGATACCACCAACAAGGTCGGCTCGTGGAAGGAATGGATCGTTCCCGAAATCTGGAACATCCACCAGACCCCCTCTACGGGATTGACTCTGCCGGGCCATCCCACCCAATTCCGGGTCCATGCCTACGGCAAAGTCACCGCCGAGAATAATCAAAATGGCGGCCAACCCACCGGCTATAATACCCATCTCGCCACCCCAATGGACTGGGACGATACCTCCACGGCCTATTCCTATCACGACGCCAGTTCCCATGTCCCTCCCACCGGCGCCGTTGCGACGATCACCGGCGCGCAGTTGCCCGCCTCTGTCGCCGTGACCACGACCACCAACCAGACCGCCCCGGCCAATCTGGTCTATTTCACCGATCTTGCCACGGCGGCCTCGCCCTATTATCGCTACCCCGACTTCCTCCAGAGCTCGAACCTCTACGCCGGCGGCGGATACACCACTGCTTCCAGCGGCGGCACTCCCTCGTATCCCCTTCCCATTGGTTTTCGCGGGACTGCCCTGCTCAACATGGCCACGACGCCCAATGATGCCCATCTAACTGCTGACGGCGCCAGCCCACGGAGTTTCGCCGCCCTTTTCGCCGGGGAGGACTCCAACTTTCCCGACTGGACGAACGGCGGCACCAATGGCGCGTTCGTCCAATACACGCTCCAGGAAAGCCGGCCCTACTTTTTTTCCATCGAATGCCAGGATCCTGTCACTCTCAACTGGCATCCCTACAATTTCATCAGCCGGATTTCCGCCAATCGCTTGGGTGACAATACCGACGATAATGGCAACTATACCGGTACGCCTGGCGCAGCTTTTACCGCCGGCCCCCCCGTCAATAACTGCGCCGCCACGGGCCAGACCAACTTGGGTGGCCGAGGCGGGTCCCTGACCCGGCCCGACCCGCGGACCGATCGCTTTTCCATCGCTATCACCCGTGTCGCGCAAGGCCAGGCCGTCAACTTCAGCATGAACCCGCAAAAGACCCTGACTTATCACGTCGAGGACGATTTCCCGTGGCGCACCTATGGTTTTGTCTATGTACCGGACCAGGGAGCCAACCCTTCCGGCTTCGGCGGCGGTGGTGGAAGCTGGGTGAGCAATTGGGCCATAAACCAACAGACCGCATCGGGCAATAACGCCTTCTACGTCGATCCCGACGGCGTGCTGCGCCCCGGCGATTCCTATCGCGGAAACACCACCACCGGCGACGGAATGCTTCTCTATGAAGGGACCGCCTCGGGCCAGACGCCGAGCTTGCCCACGACCACGGTCAGCCCCACCACCCCATCGTCCCTCATCCCCACCAGTCTGGCCGCTGCGGGAGAGACTCTCCCCATTGGAAGCGGACAGTCGCGCCGGCCCATGATCCTCAACCGGCCATTCCGTTCCGTGGGCGAACTCGGCTATGCCTTCCGCGACCTCCCCTTCAAGACGATCGATTTCTTTTCCAATGCCAGCGGCGACGGCGCCTTGCTCGATCTCTTTTCGATCGCCGATGAACCGGCCATCAGCGCGGGTGAGATTGACGTGAGCAACGCCCCGACCAGCACCCTGACCGCCATCATGTCCGGCGCAACCAAGATGGAGGTCAATGCGCAGTATGCCGGAGCGTACAACGCCGCGATCACGGCCTATCCCAACGGTGCTCCCAGCGCATCGACCGGTTCGCCCAACTTCATGACTCCCACCGAAGCCACCACGGTGGCCTCGAGCCTGACCAGTTCTTTCTACACCAACGGGCCGATCAGCAACCGGGCCGATTTGGTCTCACGGCTCGATCCCATCCTCACCACCATGTCGGCAACCTATCTTGATTATGGGAACAAGACCTATGCCGAGGCGCCCATCCGCGCCCTGGCCAACAACGTCACCACGCGGACCTGGAACCTGCTCATCGACATCATCGCGCAATCGGGACAAATGTCCCCGACCGCCACGAGCCTGGATAATTTTGTTGTCCAAGGCGAAAAACGCTATTGGTTGCATATTGCCATCGACCGTTACACCGGTAAAATTCTCGATCAACAATTAGAAACGGTTTATGAGTAAAATGCGGCGTCTTCTTTCCTGTCTCGGTTTGGTCCTGCTTGGTTCCCGCGCCCTCTTCGCTGATCCGCTGGTGGCCCTTCCCTCCGGCGACATGGCCTGCTCCGTGGCCATCACGGCCCACGCGGGCACGGCCATCCCTGATCCTGCCAAGCCCCCGGTGACCGGCGCACCCGGACCGGCTGGCTCGGCAAAACCGGCCACCGGCGCCCCCGTGATGAAAACGGATGAGATCGTCCAGGTGAAGAAACTCCGCCGGGACATATTCACCTGGTCCAATGGTGAGACGTCCGAAACCTGGACCATCATTGACAGCGGCATGACGATGGCAGAAAAGACGGTCGGGCCCTCCAAATTCATTTATGAAATGTCGAGAGGCTCGGTCATTCGCAACGTCGTCTGCCCGACGATGCTCGACCTCGATGCCGCTTCCACCACCTGGATCAGCCCTCAATCCTTCACTGGAAAAGCCGATCATGGTGGAAAGGCCTCCCTCCATTACCAGGCCCGCATCAGTCTGCCCATGCCGGCCGGGCCGCCCCGCACCGTCCTTTATCAGGCCTGGATCGATCCCAAGACCTTCGTGCCGATCGCACTGGATGATGGCGACGCCCTCTACGAACTCACATTCGCGCCACAAAAGCCGACCGAACCCCTCGTCCTGCCCGTCCGTTTTCAAAAGGACCTACAGCAGTACCAAAACGCCAACGCCACGATCCGACATCTTTAAGCAAGCATCGGCCGCATCGGTGGCCATCTGCATGAGCGCCTGCCGCGTCCGAAAGAGAGAAGATACAACTGCCAAGCATGGATTGACACTTACGGGTGGAATTTGGATACTGACCGTTCGAGTAACGCCCCGGAAGCGTCCCCGTAGGTCACGGGTGGTTTTCGGTTCGTTCCCACATTTGCCGCGTGGTGCAATTGGTAGCACACCAGATTCTGGATCTGGGTGTTCTAGGTTCGAGTCCTAGCGCGGCAGCTTTACCTCTGAAAAGAAACTTCGAGAAACATCGTGGACACGGGTGAATGTTATGACTATTGTTATGACTTATGGCCACCGTTCACCGAGACCCGAGAGGCAAGTCTCCCTATTGGTACGCTTACTTCACCGACGCCAGCGGTAAGAGGCGCTGTACCTCCACCAAGGAGACCGAAAAAGAGAAGGCAAAACTGAAGTGTGCCCAGTGGCACGCCGAGGCGCTGGCCTTGCGGAATGATTCCACCAGGGACGCTCACGCCATCAAGGTCATGAATCGCATCCTGGAGACCGCAGGCAACGCGAAGGTCAAAATCAAGACGGTCAAAGGATGGTTCGACGAATGGCTGGCCGAATGGAAGGAGAGTAAAGCGGAAGGAACCACCGTTCGGTATGAAGCCGTGCTTAAGCGCTTTTTGAGCGGCTTGGCGGATGATGCCACAAAACCGTTGGCGTTCCTTCAGTCCGACCACGTCCTGGCTTTTCGTCGGAGCGACCAAAAGGAGGGACGTTCCCCGCGAACCTGCAATTTTTCCGTCAAAGTTATCTCGGCATCCTTGGCTCGTGCCGTTAAGCGTGGCTACATCTTGCGTAATCCGTGCCTGAGCATCGAGGCTTTGCCGGAAGACGTTGAAGAGACTCAGCCGTTCACGACTCAGCAGATCGAATCCTTGCTCGCGGTGGCCGACAAGGAATGGGAAGGGGCGATCTTGTTGGGTTGCCGCGCAGGAATGTCCATTGGCGACGCGACACGCCTCACCTGGAGCGCGATTGATCTAAAGGAGAATCTCCTGGTCTACCAGCGGGCCAAAACAGGGGAACGGGTGGAGATCAGCCTGAAAGGAAATTTGAGAGACTATTTTGTCGGACTCACCAAAACACCGCATCGGGGCGGCGCCCTTTTCCCAACCTTGGCCAAGACCCATATCTCCCGCTTAGGCAAGGTATTCAGCCAGCTCATGGAAACAGCGGGAATTGAGCGTCCGGTCATTGCTGAGAAAACAGGGACCAAAGGCCGTATGCGTTATGGCCTGGGGTTCCATTCCTTGCGCCATAATTATGTCTCGGAACTGACCAAAGCTGGGGTGCCAATGGACATCAGAAAGAAAATGGCGGGCCACTCCTCGGATAAGTCGCACCAAGTTTACACTCACACAGAAATCTCGAGTATCAGCAAGGCCCAGAAAAAGTTGCCCAATCTCAAACGGAATACCTAAAACCGAAAGTGATAAATGACCCTTCGCATTATTTCTGCGAAGGGATAGTCGGCCCACGGTCTCCATTTCTCATTGCGCTGCTTCCTGATCGGCCTGGCCGTGAATGTACGCCAAGAGGCTTTTCAGCACGATCAGACGAATGCCGCGCGCAGCGCCGTGTTTTCGAAGACAAACCGATTTAACGAGAGGTTTAAACCCGTTTCCGTTTGACGGTAGGATAAGGCTATTCAGCGCAGATCGGGACAACCCGGTAATTGGGTCACGAGTTCCGCCTCGGGGCAGACGGATAAATTCTGGCAAGTTCACGTGGTCGGTTGCTGAAATCAAAGCAGTCGTTTCGGATTCTCCTCTACCATGCGAAGGTGCTCCGGGCGAAAAGGGGGTTGGAGGATGAGTGGGCCGGGGCATTTTTGACCTTTCGTGCCTTTCAGATCGAAGATTGCCTGCGCTTGAGTGCCTGCAATTGCTTTTCAAACGCAGCAGCGTCCTCAGCCATTCTGTCGGCCAATTTCCAGTAAGCCCGAACCACTTCTTTAGCGAGCGGGCCTTCATGACAATTGAGCAGCTCAGCCAGGTACTGGAAGTTCCGAGAAGGAATTTCCTCGGGACTCGTGGCAAAAATGGCGCAGATGGCGCGAATTCGTTTCGCGGCCAATATGGGTTTGCGGCATGCCTTGCGGGTCAGGGTGACGATGGGCAGATCGCAGGTGATTTCATCCGAATCCATGGCATCGAGACATGCCGCCACGCAGTGGTTGACGAAGGAGTTGGGATTTTGACAAATCCGAGCAGCGTGAGGAAAGACCCTTTCGGTGAGGTCGGATCGCAAGACCATCGTGACACGGCGCGGGCCAGTAGGTTTTTTCATGACAAAAGACTCAAAGTAGTTGGGGGTTTATTTCTGTGGAATTTGGACGACTCAAATTTGTTCCCGGACTTTTCTTGCCTGATCAGGCTTGGTTCGGGACTCATTCTTCGCTTTCCAATAGTTGGTCAAGGTAGCGGTCGCCAGATCCAACCATCCGAAATCCTTGCTCAAACGCTCCAGTTGCGCGGCCGAATAATATTTCTCTCCATTCTGGGCCGGCGTGCCCATGGGCTGGAGCAACCGATGGCACACGAGAACAGGAATATCGTGGGCTTTGAAGCCGAGTAGCCAGGCAGATTCCTGGACGGTAAGCCGTCCGGGGAGCCGGGACAGATTCAGGAATTGGATGCGATCCCATTCGTCACCGCACCTGACCAGTGCGGCAAATTCGGCAGAAGTGAGTACAATGTTTTTTGATTTCGATGTAGATGATGTTTTCATAATTGGTTTGTTTTTTTCGCATTTTTGAGCTGCCAGTAACGGTTGAGCGTTGCGGAGGCGCGGTTGATCCAGCGAACATCCTCGTGGACTTTTTCGAGGTCCTTTAAGGCGTAGTATTTTGTCGCGCTCTGGCTGGGGTCACCCACGGGTTTGAGGAGCTTGCGGGCCGCCAAAACCGGGATGTCGTTCTCGCTGAACCCCAGATACCAAGCCGTTTCAATCGCCGTGAGCCGTCCTGGCAGATGGCGGCACGCGAGGAATTTTGCCTTGTGTTCGTTCATCATACGCTTCTCCTTTTAGGCCGACTTGCCCTTCGCCAGCGTCAGACGTGCTTTCCAAACCGCCTTGGGTTCCGATGCACTGGTGCAGAGATCGAGCAATTGAGTCGCCGCCGAATCCGCCAGGAAGCGGCTCACATCGTCGCGGAATGTCTTTTTGTCCACCGGCTCGTAGGAGACAACCCGGTGAAACAGCGAGTGGAAGTGGTCGCCCGTGAGCACCTTGATCGTCTTGAAATCGGGCTGCAACGGATCGAGGTCGGTCTTGATCTTGGGGGAAGGAAACACGATCCGGCACTCGCAGCCGGGAGCTTTGGCGATCCACTGCTCGCCTTCGCTTTCCTGATCAGAAAGGGGAACATGCTCGCCGGGACGGGCCAGGGCTTCCGCCTTGAGATCGTCTTTAATTTGCTTGAATTCCTCGTTGAGGATGCTGAGTTGCTGGTGAAGGGCGAAGCCGCGTTCCACGAGGGTTGTGATGTGATTCTTAGGTTGTGATGGTTTTGTTTTCATAGACTTGGTTCCTTTTGCGTAACCAAGTCCTAACACCGGTCTTTTTTTCGGAATTTGAGCGCCCTGAAATTCCCCGGAATTCCCGGATTTTTTCCGATATTCCCGGATATTCCCCGAAATAATTATTTAGACAGGTTGTGGAAATCTGACGGATTCGACGTGAATTGGGGTTGTTGAACCTTCTGTTTTTCGTAATCTGCGGAAATGTCCCTAACGAATCTATCCAGCGCCGCACTCGAACGCCTGGTCGAACTCATCACTCAAAAAGAGGCGATTCAGGCCAAGCTCGTCAAAATCCAGAACTCCATCGAGGCCCTAGCTGCTGGATCACCATCCAAGAAAAGTGGTGTGACGGTCCGGACCAAGAAGCGGACGGGCCGCCGTCGCGGGAAGCTCAAGGAACGGCTCCTGAAAGCGCTCGAAGCAGCGGGTAAAGCAGGACTGACGGTGAAGGATCTGGCTGCGAATCTAAAAGCCAACCCTGCGAGCGTATCGGTCTGGTTTTATACCACGGGGAAAAAAATCAAGGGCATCAAGAAGATTGGCCCAGCGCACTACGCTTACAGTTCTCAGTAGGCAGGGTTGAATGGGATAACACCCGTTCCCCAGCCGTTTAAGTCCGACCTTTCCTTTTGCGATGAGGCGGCGGCACCGCCTTGAGCTTGCGTAACTTGGGCATTCGTTTGGCAAAGAATGCCGCCAAATCAATGCCGTAGGCTTTTATGACCTTTTCGACGGTGCTGATACGTATCCCCAACACCCTGCCGGATTCAAGGCGCTGGTAATACTTGAAGGTCACGCCGACCAGATCGGCGGCTTGTTCCTGACTAAAGGCGGCCTGAGTCCTGAGTTGGCGTAGGCGGCCGGCTATAAACTGGGATGCATCGCTCACAGGGAGCAACCCTGTGCCGGACGTATAAGTTGACTACCTCACAATACTAGGGTAGTCCCTCAATTCAGAATGAATTCTCGCCGTGTCTTGTGCGTTGACGATAACGTCTCACTGCAATCTTCGCTGAAGATAGGCCTGGGAAACTATGGCCTTGAAGTTCTCACATCTTCTGACGGGAATGACGCCCTGAGGCAGTATAAGGAGCACGCTGGAGATTTTGGAGCGATTCTAACCGACAACGACATGCCGCAAATGAGTGGCTTGGAATTTGTCCAGTCTGTGCGGGAAATTGGCTACAAGGGGCGTATCGTTGTTATGTCCGGGAACCTTAAACCCGAAAGGTTGAGAGCGTATCAGACCTACGCCATCAGCGGGTTCTTCCATAAACCTTTTGAAGTGAGTTTGTTGGCCACGATGCTTTTACAGCATGATTGAGTCTGATGCTGGGAGGGACGAAGACCGCCATGACAGTACCAAGAGAAAGCTCCAAAACTTAAAAAACGTTGCTCGCGAAAACCTGAAAAAAATCTACTTTTTGAAGTAATCCTCAGTTCTTACCGGGTATGTCCATCCAAATCATAAATAGAGAAGAGAAGAATTGCCCGTTCATCGTCTGCGACCACTGCAAACTTGAGATATTCAAGGCGGAAGAGGCTAATGCCATATGGCTGGGCGATCCGCGGCGCGAAGAGGGGTTCAGGTTCGATGTTGGGCACGTCCACAAGGAATGCGACCAACCCTTCCAGAATGCGCATCCCGCACCCCCAGGCAGTCAATGGTTTGGCACCGGGCTGGAGCACCATCTGTACACGCTGCTTAAGAACGTCGAGTATGACGCCCATCGGGCAGCTAACACCAAACGGATAGTCGATAACATGGGGTAGCGACGGAACGGAATCAACCTCTGATCGCCAGCATGGTGCGGTGCGCCATCCGCACCCGCGCTCAGGCTTCTCCCGCGTGAAGTCGTTTAGAGGCGCGTTTGGTCCGGGTGGTCTTTTTAGCCCGTAAGGATTTCATTTTGAGATGTTCCTGGACCGCTTCGGCGCAGCGCTCACACGGCGGTTGATTGACCGGTGGTGACGACTGGGGCTGCTGGAACTCGCGGTGAGTTTGCATCCATTCCGTGAACCACTCGGGGCGGCATTTATTGTAGCGAAAGGGACTGTCGGGGGCATTTCTGACCCGTCGAACGTGATCCTCTCCCACGTTACAGAGTTCCGCGATTTCTTCTCCGGTGAAGAGGAACCAAGGGTAATCACTCGCGATTTGAAAAAGCTGTTTTTGATCGAATTGCATGGCGTCCTCGTTTCATTGGTTAAGGGTTTGGTTGTCGTCGGGAAACACGCGAGCGTGGGGCAGGATGGTTTCGCCCCGATGGATTTCGGGGGCATCCGGCAACAACATGAGCTGACCGGCGGCCAGCAGTAGGCAGACGAGACGGCGATAGGGTAACTGACGAAGATAACGGGGCATGACAGGCTCCTTTTCTAAGGAACGACGGTGCCTGTCTTCCGGGAAGGGCATCCGCCCTGTCAGGGTCGGAAAGCTGCCGTTGGCGTCGTGTGTTGAGAGTGAATTTATACAAAGACATAACATCATCAAGACTTATTTGGAGGGCTGTGACGCAAGTGCTTGAACCGTAACGCAACATTCATATTTTTACGTAATTTCTAGGCTGCCTTTGCGAGCTGTTCGCCCACAGTGGTAGGACGAATCCAGATGATTTTCCGCAAAGAATGCCCCGGACCATGGGGCTGCTTCTTGAAGTGACCGCGCCGGAGATGAAACCGTGGGGAGTGCCGGTCAAATTCCGTGATTTTGCTTTCCGCAGGACGCGCTGAATGCGACTCCGGTGATGCGCTCGGGAGGCGGAGCCAGGTGGGAGCGTAAAGGGCATCGGGATCGATCGGTGGAAGTGGCTGAGCCTTGTTCTTACGGGCGAGAACGGTCCCCACGGAAATCAGGTCGGGCCGGGCTGTAGCGACGAGGATCAGCTTAAGGCCCAGCAAAAAGAGCTGGCGGGATAGTGCGTCTTCGTCCTGGGATAAGGGCTTACTTCCAGGCAAGGGAAGCACCTCGTCGCCCTGAAGAATGGGCGTGATGGAATCTTCGGATGGCCAGTTGAAATGGAGAACTTCGTCACTGTTCGTATTGCCGGCGGCCATGGAGGTAAAACTCTGATTCTCTCGAAGCTGGGGCCTTTCCGGGGAAAGGCCCTTGATCCGAAAATTTTTGTAAATCGCACCCTGGTGCCGATTGCACATGGCCATAAAAGGGACATGACCGGAAATGGAAGGAACAGCTTCCTTGGGAAAGATGAAGAGGAGGGCGTCAAACGGCCAATGCAGATCGGCCAACGTGATCGAGGCATCGGCGGAACTTCGCCGCGCTTCATCCAGGAGCGCGTGATCGACAAAGAAAGTGGGCACGAATTTTTCTTCAAGGAGAGCGGCGATACTCGTGTCAAGAAAATGCATGTCGGTTGGGTCAGGAACGATGTGAGCGGCCAAGTATGCGCCGATGAGAAATCCTGCGACACTTTTGGGCGAATAGTGAGAAGTGGGGCAAGCGATCTTGCGGGGATAAAACCGACGGACAAAGGTGGGATCGGTTTTCAATCCTCTTTCGTAAAAATCAGTGAAGGCATTCATTTGGGTAATGAGATAGGAGTGTTAAAAGGGAGAACAGAAACCAGGCGCAGAAACGGACAAAGCACCGACGAGAACGCAGTCCTCTCGGGTTTCGATTCCAACGCACCCCTTAAGAGCCGCAAAAGGCAAGGGGTGGGTTGGGAGCGAAACGCGAGAGGCCCATGAAAAAGCCATCCTTTCAAGGAGAACCTCCCTGTTTTTTCCGAATCCGAACGGGATTGCGTCGGCCCTCGCGGGCCATCCGGATCATGACTGGAATCTCGGCCTTGGGCTTTTGGCAGACGATCTCGTGGACGCTCAGGACGCAATAGCGCATGACATCGCTCTCCGACCAATTGAGCCATTCGGCCAGATCGTTGAGCTTGGCCCGCTGCTCGTCGTTGAGCCGGGTGGAAACGGGTTGAATGGGAACCATAAAGTGTAAAGCGTTGTCGATGACTGCCGAGGAAGGTGGCGGGTGCTGCGGCAGCACCCGCCAGCCTTCTCTGGGCAAACCAGCCCCGCGCGGCAGGCACCGGACCGGAAGGCCCGCCAGGGCCGAACCGGGTCCGGTAGCTGCCGCCGGATGATCAGGCCGACATGCCCTGGCCGAGGGACGGTTTCGGGGTGAAATCGATCCGGGTCTTTTCGCGGGCGATCTCGCGCACGAGAGCCTTTTCGCGATAGAACGGATTGATCTTTTGCAGGCGATCCATGATCCGCTGCTTGATGCCGGGTTCCTGCTGGTCGAGCCATTCCTTGGCCTGGGGCGCCTGGCGCTCGGTCACGCGCAACTGGGCTTCATGCTTGAACATTTTGCCCAACATGAACGCGCGAACGGCACGTTCCGGGTTTTCCTTAACCAGCTTGGTGTAGTACTCGGTCATCTTGTCATTGGCCGTCATGAATCCGTCGAGGCGGCGGTCGATCTCGGGATTGACGCGCAGGATGCGCTCTTCCGAAAGCGAGGGAGGTTGTTGGGAGGTTTGGTTCAACGGAGGGGTTTTAGTTTTGAGAGGCATATTGGTTTATGTGTAGATGTGGGGTTTAGGGCACGTTGTCGAATTCGGGACTGAACACATAGGTGTCGGTCTCGTCGGGCATGGGCGCGCCGGTGACGTTGCGAATGACGCGATCAAAATGAGCGGCGACATCATCGGCATCGAAACTTGCCAGCATGAAACGCATGAGCGTTTGGGCGCTGGGTGTCGGGCCTTGGAGGTGTTCCGCCAATTTTTCGGACGCGGTGTAGTAGTGCTGCGCGACTTCATCGGGCAGTGCGACGGTGACATGGATCATATTATTTTGTTTTTGGGGTTACTGAGGGTTGGGGTTTGGACCAATACCGCTGCCACCAGGACTGCCAGGTTGTGGGAGTCGCGGTGGTCACCGGCGATGGCTGAGAGGGTGAATCTGTTTTCTGCTGCGGTTCGGATGGCGCAACCGGAGGTAACGGAGGAGGAACCGGCAAAAGCGTGTGCTGCTGTTGTTCTTCCAATTTTCCGATTTCCTGAGCGAGCCGCTCGTTTTGTTCATAGGTGGTTTGGAGAAGTTGATCCTCCTGTTTGAGGCGTTGTTCGAGTTCCGCGGTCAGCGCGGTGTGCTGCTGCGAGGGGTTGGCGGTCGCCATCTCGCCCGGTCCCAGCGGCAGGGATGTGGGCTCGTTGGGATCGGTATTCCACTCGGGCGACGTTTCGGCCCGGTAAATGGTATGACCCTCGTGCATGACATCGGGGTCGTTCGGATCTTCGTACCGGCCCACCGGGTAGGCTTTCAGTTGTTCCGGCGTGCGGACGCTGGCTGGGTCGGGTGCGTCATGTTTTTGCGGCAACGGCCCTGCGCCGACATTGACCGTGGGAGGATTGGACGAAGCGCAGCCGACAAGCAGCAGCGCGGGGAATAAATACTGGAGTTTCATGGTTTTTGATTTTCGGGTTTGAGATCGACCAGCGACTGGCCGCGTTTGGCGTTGTCGAGGTCGATGGTTTGGGTGACGTAGAGGTAAAACTGTTTTCCGGCCGGGACGCGGACGTAGAAGCCGTCGCGTTTGATTGAGTCGAGGATTTGCTGCGCGTACTGGTTGAGCACGGCACTCGATCCCGCAAGAGCGGCGTTCTGCGGTGTCGCCAACGGCGTCTGGGTGGTTTGGCCGGTCAGCGCATTGGAAGAGGTGGTAGTGTTTTCCAAGCCTGTTGTGGCAGCACTCAGAAACGTGGCGGCGAAAAGTTTGATTTCAGCCCAATTATCCGTTTTGAGGATGTCGCCCTTCAGGCCGGCGGAACCGTCCGTAAGCTGCCAAGTGCCGGTTGTTTCGTTGCGCTCCATGTCGAGAGCGACACCGTGCAAGGGCAGTTCCGCCCCGTTCATCCGGTCGGTGGTCCGCCAGACCAGAATCCAACTGTTGTCGCTGGCGATACGCTCGCGGGAAGGATCGACCTGGGCTTTGCCGTGGACTTCGGCACCAGCCGGAATGATCAATTTGCCGTCGTGCCAGACATCTTCGGTGACGAAACCGATGATCGGGGTTTCGATCTTGGCCGAGTCGATAGTAATAACCGTTTCACATGGAATGAGTCGTCCGTAGGGCGCATAGGTATCGGATACCTCCGCCTCCACCGTGCTGCTGTGATAGAGGGAGATTGGCAACGGCGCTGGAACCGTGGGGGCTCCGTTGGTTGAGTTGAGCGAGGGGCGGTACATGGGCTTGTTGAGGCCGTCTGCATCCGCTTCATTGCGGCGCTCGATCACCGGCCCGGTACTGGCGGGCGGGGAATCGGCGAGATTCGGTTTTACGGGAGCGGCAGCCCGTGGGGCGGAGCCGTGGGTGAATCCGAACACGAGGATGCAAGCCACCGTGACAACACCCGCAAAAGCGGTGAATCGTCCGGTCTTGGTTTTAAAGAAATCGAGGAATTGGCGTGCAGTGATCATGGTTGCTCCTGGCGAAAGACGAGGACGTTGAATTTGTTTTGGACAGAGAGGTGATTGCGTTCGCCTTGGGACGTGCCGCAAATGACGAAATAACCGGCGCTGTGACCGGATGTGACCCTTCCGGTCTTGGGGTCTTTCAAACCGGCAGTCATGATTCCGGAAGCGTCGGACAAGGCGCTCCAATAGACCCCGGCACCGACGCGCACCGCGAGCGATTGCGGGACGTAGTAGATGGGCTGGTCGGTGTCATTGACGAACTCGACCTGAAAGATCAGCGCGTCCTCGGCATCGAACCGGAACACCTTCGTCAGGATGACTTCAAAGCCCCGGTAAAGCGTTCGCGTAAACGGCTCGGCCTGGTCGATCTGGGAAACCATTTCCGGGTATTGATCCGCCAGGATCGGAAAGGCCTTGGCCTTGTCCAATAACCCCAGCAGGCGCGACGGCCCGACATTGGGCTGCCCTGCCGATTGGGCGGGAGGCTCGTCCATGGGATAAAACGTCACCGACTGAAACGGCTCCTTGTCGGTCGCCAGTTCGACGACATAGACCTTCCGGTTGATGATGACGTTGAGAACAGCCGTGGCCGGGTCAACCAAACTGCGAACCGAAACGAAGCGGTCGCCAGCGTGATAACTGAGGAACATCTTGGCCGGAGTTTTCGGATCGGCGGTGATCGCGCTGCCTTCCAGCGCCGTAATCGGCTGCGGGAAAACGAGAGTGGTCACTTTATCGGTGCCGACTTTGAGGTGATAGACGGTCTGCTCATCGAGCGGGAACGACTTGATGGCCTGGGCTTGGGCGAGGCCAAAACTCAGAACGGTGAGAAACAGGATTAGAGTTGTTCGAATTGGAATTTCCATACAGCGAGGGGGAAGCGACCGTTGGCGGTCAGGTTGGGGTTGCGGAGGAGGGTGAACTGCGCCCGAAACTTGGAGGCTTCGGTAAACGGTTCGCCATTGAAGAGGCCGACACGAATGAGCTGGCCGGTGACTTCGACGAGCACCTGGTCATTGCGGGTCTGGAGCACGTCGAGCCGGAACACCTCCACCTTTTGGTGGATTTGTTTGGCCTTCAGTTCGTCGGCTTGCTGGCTTTGCAGCGTTTTCGCCTGATTGAGCGCATCGGGCAGATACATCTTTGCCAGAAGCTCCGGGTAATCGAACCCGTTGGGGTTCTTTTCGAGGAGGGCAACGCAGGCGAGGAGCGTTTGCGAAGTTTGCAATTTCGTCGCGTCCTCGAAATTGAGGAGCGGTGAAATGTGATAGGTGCCAGTTTCGTCGAGGATCACGACACGTTCCTGGGTGCGGAAGGCGGCGATGATAAAAAACGGTTGAATGAACGCGGCAGCGACGGCCAGTACCGCGATGACAAACCAAACACGGGCCGCCCAGCCGTGCTCAGCGAACAGACGAAGCACCGTAGGAGCGGCTTTGGGTCGTTTTATTTCAGAAAGAATCGGAACAGGAGTTTCAGTTAAGGCAGTCATACAGAGAGGGGGTTAGGGGTTAAGGGGACAATAAAAGTAGGGGCGGACGGCATCCTCGAAACGGCAGGCTGGTAGGTGACGACCTGACCACTCGAAAAAGCCTGGGTAAACGGGGTTCCGCTCTGGTTGGCAAACGATTGGGCCTGCGTTGGTGAAATCGAATCGGCGACTTTTCCGACCGCTAAAGAACCACGCGGGGTTTGCATCAGACCGTTGGAACCGGAAGGCAAAGGAGAAAGAGGGGTTGAAGGTGGAGCCGGTGCAGGGGCAAGCGGTCCACTGGGCGACCAGGGTAACGAGGGAGTGGGAGGTGCGCTCGGAGGAGGACCAGACGAAGAGCCCGGAGTATCATTGGAGGCCGTTTGGCTGCCAGATGAAGGCGCACCACCGCCGCCGCCCTTTTGCAGGAAGCGGCTGACACCCGCAAAACCCAGTCCCATCTGAATGGCCTGCCCCATGGCCGATGACATCGGTGTCCCCGAGCAGAAAAGCATCTGCATGACAATCGGCGTGACGAGGCTTCCGAGGATAAGCCAGACGGCGACGATGCCGCCGATAACCATGGTGGCCGGCGTGAACTTGGTGGCCACGCCAACCGCAATCGCGCCCGCACTGACGGCGGAAGTCACACTGGTCAAGAGCGCATAGCCAACAAGGTCAACGACCGCGAATCCAATCGGCCAGGCGAGGATGGCCAAGGTTTGTTGGACATACCGAATGGCCAGCCCCTTCGTGCTGTCGAAGGCGAAGAGACTCAGAGCAATGGGCAGGAACAAATAGCACATGCACTCCATGACGTACTGGATGATCATCATGGGGAACTGGATCATCCCGCCGATCCAGACGATCAGCCAACCGATGGCATATTGAACGGCCTTCATGAGGGAATTGCCGACATCGAGCCAATTGATCCCGGTATCGGGAGGTTCGATCAACTGCATGAGGGCCGCGCCGGTGCCATCGACGCTGCCGGTGAATTCCTTGCGGATGGCCACGGCAATGTTCCAAAACTCGTCGCGAATGGCGTTGAACCAAAACGGGAGGGTGGCGAGCAGGGCGCAAATCATGATGTTGGTCACGATGGGGCGAAGCAATTGGTTGATGCTGGTGCTGCCGCTGCCGGTGCGAACGATGATCGAGCCGGTCAGGATGAAAAAGCAGATGAACCGCAATTGCTGGTTCAGGTCTTCCACCATCGGCTGAAGCGTGGGAACGAGATCGCTGATGCTCATATGACGTAGTAGGGTGAAGTTGGGTCGTGGCTGTCCCGATGCGGTGCCATCTGACGTTCTGCGGCTGGCGCGGTCTCGCCGGGGCTCAGTTCATCCAGCCTTCCCCACAGGAGGAAAAACATGATCCAGAGGCTGAGGATGAGAACGATGAGGAGGGCCAATTTGTGCTTCTCGTAAAAGAAGCGTTGGCGGTCCCGCATCATCTGGTGCTCAACCAGGTCGGAGGCGGATTCCTGGACGACGGCGATTAGTTCGGAGTAGGGATGCATGGTGGTACGGGGGCGTGGGGCGGATCTCATTTGAACTCCGTGCGATTGCTGCTGATCTGGCCCTCCCATTGCATGAAGTTCTGGAGGGAAACGCTCAGTTCATGGTCGGCGGCGGCATTGGCGGCTTGGGCCTTCATTTGCTGGTCGTTCTGGTTGGAGATGCTTTGGGTCACAACCTGATCGGTCGCGGTATGGGCCTGCTGCCCCAGCGCCGCGATTTGTCCATCAATTCCATTCACCTGGGCTGTGAGCTTTTGCACCGTGCTCTGGTCCGGGGCCGACTGAATCAAAGCCAAGGTCGCGGCCTTCTGCTGCTGAAGACCCAGAATGCGGGAGGTGATGTCCTGAATGACCGTGGTCACATTGGCGTCCTGGTTCTGGATCGCGGCGAACGCCTTGAATTGAGATGGATCAAAATTCATGGTGAGGCCGCTGGGCGTTTTCAAATCGATCGGACTGAAAAGCTGTGAACCGCTGTTCGCGAGCGCCTTGGCTCCATCGACGGTTTGATTAAGGGTGGAGGTGAGTTGACCGAGCGATTGGCCGAGCTGGGTCGAGCCGAGCAATTGCAACTGCATGGCCTGGGCCGCAGCGGCCGGATCGCCGATGTAGCCCTTCATCGTTTGCGCGAGCTGCACGTACTGCTGCATCTGCTGCAACTGCGAATCGAGGTAGGCGATGGACTGGGTCCATTTGGCAATGTCCTCGACGTGATTAGCAACGGCGATGGGATCGGCGACAACGGCGACGGGATACTGGGCATGGGCGAAGGGCGCGAAGAGGAGGAAGCTGAGTAAAAAGAGGAGTCTGGTTTTCATATTATTTTTCGACACGAATCGTTTCGGTATGGGGAACGGTCGTGACACCGTTAGTGGTGGTGCCGGGAATGGTGACCGGTAGGTAACTGACTTGAGGCGGCGGCGACTTGGACTGTTTCTGGAGGTTCTGCACCATCCAGTACTGCTGTTTGACCGCGTCGCTGCGTCCGAGGTTGTAACCGGTTTTGTGATCGCCGGTCCCTTCCGGGCCGGGTGGGTTGGTACTGGCGCAATGCGCCAGAATGAGGGGGGACAAAATAAGGAGGTAGAGTCGGGTTTTCATGGGGTTTGGGTTGGGCGTGGAGTCGTCACTTCCGAGATGTGGCGCAACGTGCCGCAAAGCGGCGGCTGCACGGTCGGGGAGTAGTAACAAAGGGAGGAAAACTTCTGATGAGCGGCCTGCTGCTCGGGCAACGGATAATGCTGCACCGCGTCGATCATCACTTCGGGCAACTGGATGTCCTTGGAGATGTCTTCCAGGTCGGATCGGTCAAATTGCCGCATGAGGAAGAACTGTTTCGAGTTGCCCATGATGACGGGCCGGATGCGGGTGCTCTTGAATTTGCTGTACTGCTGAACAATCGAAATAATCCAGCAGTTGAACTTGCGAAGCTGGGCGTAGCCTTCGCCCATGATCTTTTCGCCACCGGGGACATCAAGGAACCGGGCGGCTTCCTCGAAGATGATCCGTTTCCACTGCTGGCGCGGAAGCGTGATGATGTGTTGCCGGGTGAAGCCGGAGATCAGCAAGCCCGCCGCCGTCTTCAATTCGACGGCCTGTTCCGGGATGTAGCCCAACTCGAAATGGGCAATCTTCCCCGTCAGGGAGATGTTGGTGATTCCGTCGAAGAGCTTTCCGTACTGGCCGGAAGCCGTCCACGCGGTGAGCAAAGTGGCGATCTGATCGATTTCCTCCTTGCGGTGTTCGGGGAGGCGAGAAAAGAACATCAAATCCAACAGCGCCGAATGGGTCGGGTATTCTTCGGCCCTGAACGCGCTGTACGCGGTCTGCATGAGAAACCGCTCGGTTTGCGGCTCCTTCAGGAATTGGGTGATTTCGCCTTCCGAAATTGAGGAGTAAAACTCGATGGCCTCGGCGTCCGTCGTTTCCATCCGGTCGCGTAACTCGGCGAAGGCTTCGAGGAAGGTGGAGCCGAGCCCCATCTTCTCCTGACGCCATTTGTGCACGGCACATGCGAGCCGCTGCAGGCCGGGAATCCGGGCCTGATGCTTGCCGGCCCATTCGTGGAACGTGTCGGTGTAAAGCTGGTGGACGTATTGGCCGATTTGCGCCTGGCGCAACTGCTGCTTTTCGGGATCGGGCGATTCACCGATCATTTTTGAGACGAGCGCCACCGCGCTGGCGATTTGGAGCTGGTTGAGCGGCAATCCCTGGGTATCGAGATAATTGAGGGTCAGCTCCCCATCGGGATGAATCAAGATGGGTCTGCCGCCCAGACTCTCGGTGAACTTCTTGTAAGAAAGTCCCTCCTCGATGATGACGGTGTAATCGTAACCGGCCTGCGTCTGGGTCAACAGATCGTCCATGGCGAACGACTTACCTGCGCCGGTCATGCCGATAAGAACGGCATGTTGCGGCGTGCCGCCAATGAAGGTGCGGACGCCGGCCAAGTTACCGTTGGTGCCGTCATAGATCGCTTCGGCTTCGGCAAGATGGGCCGTGAACGTGGAAGAAAATGGGAGCAGGTCGGCCAGATAGCGGTCCTCGGCGTAAAGATCCCGGTGCCGGTAACTGCTGCCGGTCCAGCCGGGCCACGTCGAAAAGAAGAGTTTTTTGGCGGTCGTAGGGAGAGCAGTTTCATAGACCTGCGCGCCGTTCATCTGGTTGACCGCGTTCTTGATCGCCGCACATTTGGCATGAAGGCCGGTTTCGGTCTGGTCCCAGACGCGGATTAAATACTGGACGTAGAACGGGAAGGAAAATCCCTGGGCAAGCGAATCGATTTTTCGCTCTTTCTTTTTCAGGGAAACCGAAAGGGAATGCTTTCCCTCGGCTTCATAATCGCCGCGTAAGCGGTCGATGGCTTTTTCCTCGCGGGTGATTTCATCCCGAACCGGAATCGGTTCCAGGTTGATCGTGATCTGATAATCAAGGAAGGGGAGCGAAGTAAGGCGGTGAACGATGCCTGGGTAGGTCTTCTGAGGCCACCGTTTGATGGAAAAGAGGGCGTGATAATGGCCATCGAAATAAAACGCCGGTTTATCCGGCAAGCCGACACCATCGCTCTCCCAGCAAAGTTCCTGAATCGACAGCTCCGGTTGAAAGAGATTTTCGAAATCGATTTCGAGCCGGTCGGCGAGCGAAGGGTTAAGGAACCGTTTGTAATAGGAGAAGTGCTCCAGGTCGGACATCGGGCGAGCCGTTGTCCCTGCGCCGAAGATGGTCGTAAGCGTGGTGCCCAGTTCGTCGAAATTGGATCGAAGCTGGTGAAGCGTTTTGTAGTAATAGTCGAGCAAGCCGACTTTGCTTTGGATCAGGCCGGAAGAGGTTTCGAGGTCCTGGGAGATGAAGAGAACCAACTGTTCCCGACGTAGCGTCCGTTCCGTCATCCGCTGCCAGTAGCGGGAAAACCGCTCCTGCCGGGTGGTCCGGACATACTCGTCGGTCGCCCGCGCGGTCTGCTGGTGATACCGGATCAATTCCTTCCGGTAATCGGAATTGCAGGTCCATTGCAGTTGCGCCCTCTGATTGGGGCCGAGCGTGGCCAAGAAAATGCGGAGCTTGTCCTGGAACTCATTGCGCAGGGCGACGGATGCGCTTTGCAAATCGGGCGGTTCGAGAATGAATCCCTGGGCGGCAGTGGCCCCGAGTTCGAGATTTCCGTAGAGAATCATCCCTTCGGCGAAATGGCCGTTGGGGGCTTTGTCGTGTCGTTTCATTTCAATTTCCTGGAGGAGAGTTGGTCGTTGCTGTTAAATGAGAATCCGCGACCGGTGATCCAGAGTTCAAAAAGGTCGCGGTCGTATCCGGGCGGCTTGCCCTGCTTGAAGAGCAGGACGTAAAGGAGGGTGATGACGAATGGCACCGCCCCGAGCGGGAAGCTGAGCCACCAGCGAAGGTGGAAGAAGCCGAACAGAACCAGGATCACGCCGATGGAAAACGTGGCCGAGGCAACGACCGGCATGAATAGATTGCCGTCGAGTCCAAAGGCCGATCCGGCGGAATCATCCGCCGCGTTGGTGTCGGTGAGTCGTAGTTCGTTCATCGCTTATCTCGTTGAGCTGGCTCGGGACGATGCCAAATGGTCAGAACGACGGCGTGAGGGTCGCGCCGCCGAGGTTGAAGATGGCGAAGAAGGCGCCCATGATGGCGGCAGCCCCGGCGATGATGATGCCGGCCACGATGCCCATCTTGCCGTCCGCATCGCCTTTGCTCATCGCGCTGGCACCGCTCCAGATTTTGATCACGCCCCAGATGAAGCCGAACATGAACATGATCCCGAGGGCCGTGCCGAAGGCTTGCTGCAACTGGGCGCTGGTGTTGCCGCCGGTGGCCTGCGCCAGGACGGGATGAAAGAGACCGAGTGATTTGCCAGACGTACTGGCAACCAGTGAAAGAAGAGGATTTGTCATGGCATGATTAAGCCATGAACGAAGTGCCGACCGTTAAAGGGTAACGGGCGTCTAAACGCCTGTAAGCGGAGAAAATGGGAGGGTAAGTTTTAAAGCTTTGGAATGGGACGTTTTTGAGGCTTAGAGTCCGCCCATTATGAATACTTTTTCGTCAGAAATTCTCAGCAAGCTCCGTAATCTGGAGTCTCACCTTAGGTCCAATATCAAAGGACAAGATCACGTTCTCCCTCGTATTTGCTCGGTTCTCCAACGAGGGGAATTGAACTTGGCTCATCCGAATCGACCGAAGGGATCGCTCCTCTTCGTCGGACCCACCGGCGTCGGTAAAACCGAAATCACCATCGTCTTTACCGAATACCTCTGCGGCTCGGACCATCTCCATCGTTTCGACATGTCGGAGTTCCAAAATCAATCCTCCGTGGGATTACTGCTGGGAAACTCTTCCAGCGAAACCGGCATGTTGGGCCGGGCCTTGGCGAAGCATGATCGCGGCACGCTGCTCTTCGACGAAATGGAAAAAGCGCACCCACTCGTGCTTGATTTGTTCCTACAAATTCTCGACGCAGGCCGCATCACCCTGGCGAATGGCGAAACTAAAAACCTGAACGACTATTATATCGTCTTTACGTCGAACATCGGTGCGGGAGAGGCGATGCGGATGGAAAGCTCGGCCTTTGCGACCATTGAGCGCACGGTCCTGCGGCGCGTGGATCAGGTGCTGCGTCCCGAACTGGTCGCCCGCATCACCGAAAAGCTGGTTTTCAACCGGTTGCCCTACGCGATCCAAAGAGAGATATGCGAACTGATGATTGAGCGCGAAGTCGAGCGCCTCAACGGTCTTGGCCATAATTTGAATATCGAGGCCGACACGGTCGAAACTCTTGTGCGTGAGGGGTTCCATCGCACTCTCGGCGCTCGGCCCATGCGAAATACGGTTGATCGCTACTTACAGCAGAAGGTGAGTCAGGAACTACTTATATCCGACAGGTCTTTTCTGCCGATCTGACCTCCAAACCGATTTGAGGTATCCGTCACTGGTGCGCAGTGACGACCCTAATTTGCTGAGCGCGTTGGACGATTCGTTGCGCTGTGGATTCCGGCAGTTCGAGGTCTCGACTGAATAACAACGAAAGAAGTGCTTTCATTCTCAAGGAATACATGGCCAAGTCAGCGCCTTCCGCAATTCTCGGAGTTTCCCGTTCCTCTTCCTCAGGAGAGTAGTGGGTGTAATAGTTCCTCGTCCAACGGACGACGTCGGCGAAAACAGCTGTGTCGGGAATGAATGAAGGAACGTAGGCTGCTTGGTTCTGCAGAATTTCTGCGAGACGATCAGCAAGAGTCTTTTGGTTCGCAAAGTTCAATTTCTCAGTGAGCCACGGTCTTTCCGCCTCTGGCACCGCTGCAACTATCGCATTGCGGCGTCGGCGAAAGTCCGCGCGAGGTTGCACTTCATGCACGAACTGGTTGCTGCGGCCATGATAAGCCTCCAGGGCCTGCGCAAACATCAAGAATTGGGTACTAGCGGGAATGTTGCTGTTGTTCCCTGCAGTGAAGTAAAGATTAAGGACTGCTTCAATGTCGGAAAAAAGCGTAAACCAGCGCGTTAATACGGCTGGGAGATTGGAACCCACTTCGTTCGCCTGTATAACGCAATTCTGGGGGTGGACTGAGGCTCTTGGCTGCGTGATCCCCGGATTTGCTTGCAAAAGCTCTATACGCTCCACGGGATTGTCGGGAGAGCCAAACGAAACCTCTTCGATGAAAACGGTCGAGCCTACTGCAAAGGTGAGAAAGTGACAGAAACGGTTGACGTAATCGTCAACGATGGACTGCGGTGACTGCGGCGTAGCGAAGCGAAAAGTCACTGACTGCTTTTGTCTGAAGGTTGTTTCCGTCCCGTACGCCGAAGTCGCCTGACTGATCCTCGAAGTTAGGGTCAGAGACGCCGTATCCGGTAAAGGGACGCGTATGTCGTCTAGGGGAGCTTGGGTTACTCGGATCAGGCCGTTCGGTCCGACGTCGCGTATTAAAGCGGGCCGCAGTAGCCAAGTATCTAGCGCCGTAAACGTGGCATTTGCATCAAGGAATTGGGGATTGTTGCCTTGCCCATAATGCGCGCCCATTAGGCCTACAAGGGCGTGAATCGTGATCTGATCAAGAGCCGCCTGGGCATTGATATTCGACTGAACACATCCGAGCAACGTTATGCGGCGGCCGTGGCCATCTTGTCCAAGAATGAGAGTCGGGAGTTGGCGAGGCTGGAGAACCGAAGCGAAGGCCTGCGCCGCGTTTGGAGCACGATGCCGTGAAACCCTTAGCGTGAGACCTTCCTCGGGTTCAAAATCCAAGGTTCCCGGTAGTGGGGCAGCCTCCGCTCCATCTACAAACCATTGTCCTTCAATCTTCTTCTGTGAGTTCATTTTGTAACTAGTTTTGTCCAAATCTGGCATGGATAAATTTGGGAATTAGCGACGTTTGCTGAAAACGGAGTTATTCCTGCAATGTGTCGGTGATGAAGATCAAGATTGCTTTTCGCGTTAGACGTCGAAATTGGCTAAATCCCATCGACGCTGCCATTCGGATTCAGTTAAACCAACTCTGCTGTTCTGACTCGATAGTGCCTGTACAGCTCGATGGGCTTGTTCAAACTTAAGATCAGCTATCCATCGACATGTATAGTTTGGATCCTTGGATTTAAACCAATAGCTGCCATCTGGACGTCTTTCAGATAGAACGCATTTCTTGGCGCTATCTGGTTTGAATTCGACCGTCCTTACCTTGAACGGTCGTGGGTCAACTCTAAGGTGGACAAATTTGTCGTCATGTTTGATGACCAAACCAAAACGATCCATCGACTGCGAAAGTCTAAGCATCGGAAAGCCTCGAACCCCATCCAACCGAATGCAATCGCAGCTTGGCTGAAGACAGAGCCAATATATTGTTTGGGTATCTTTCGCTTGTGCCACGATAGTTCCGAGAGTCAAATACGGAAGCTCACTTGAGTACCGGGCCTTTACTGCCATTAGCATGGCCAAGTTCTCATTAGAATCTTCCGTCTCAGAGCCAGCTATTAAGTTGATCAGTTCGTTTAGGGTAGCTTTGGGCACCAGGTTCTTGAACCGGTCAATCTGGGAGGGCACAGTACCCGCGAGTGCTTGTTTATGGCCCGCGTCGCACAACTTTACTAAAAATTGCCGCTCCTCGGCCGGTGTCGAGAATCCATATGTAGCATGAGTATCAGGTCGTTGTTCAAACCACTCTGCAATAATTTGGGGTGATAACGGCTGAGCTCCATCTTCGATTATGGCTTGAAGCTCTGCCGCAATTATCGGAGCCAAATGTTCATCCGCCTCTTGAGGAGGAGCGATCAGGCATCGGTGAAGTAAAAAAGCAGAATCAAGTGACGGATTGAATCGATTTAGAACACTGTGGGTCGCCTTTCTTAGTCGAGCCATGGAATCGAGCGCAAAATTGGAAACGATGCCTGCTGTCATCTCGGTGAATTCGGCAATAGTTCTATCAGCAAGATCGCCAAAATCAGTCTCCTGCTTCTTTGCGTCAGTGGAGCGTCCCATGATGGTTTTTTTCGCCAGAACAACAATCCTGACGGCTCCCCTGATGAATGCGAAATCGCCATCAGCTTCGATGTCTCCGAATTTTGATGTCAGACGATTCCGTATTTTATCTGCAACAGAATTGAGGTCTAACTCGCCAGTATACACGACAATTAGCCGCAGTTGGCGCGGAGTTTCGTCAATGTTCTTTTGAATCGCTTTTTCAAGTAATTCCAAAGTCTCTTCGGAACTCTCCTGGTTATTAAGGTGAATATTCCAATCGATAACTAGAATGTCGGCGACCTCGGCGAGTTGGCTTAACCGACTTAAAGGATTGCCTAAAACATCCTCTGGTTGGCGGCACAGCACTGAGCAAACAATTCCTTTTCGTGCATAGCCATCGATGACGGCGTGTGCATCCAAACCGTGAGGGTTAGGAGCTGCTAAAATGGAAACCGGGGGAGTTGTCGGCGTGGGTGACGGCGGATCCTCCGAAAGTTTGGAAGTGGCTAACGAAGGGGGTGCGATCAGGGGTTGCGTATAATCTGGTTCTATCTCCTTCACGAAAGCCCGATCATCTATTATTACCGCCGTCTGTAAAAAACGTGCAGCAATCTTTGATGAACTTTTGAAAAACGCGGAATCACGATTCATCAATTTGTTCCCCTTTTTGAGCAAGTTGTTCCGCGATTTTGAAACACACCGAAAACTCGGGATTTTGAACCAATGACAAAGAATAGCCAGCCTTTGCCAATGTGTGCCGAGATATGTAAAGCCCAAGCCCACGGCCATTTGGTTTGCGTGAAAAGCGAAGGTCAAAGATTGCCTCTCTATCGCGCACGACGACTTTCGGTCCATTGTTTGCAACGATTAACCCTGTTGCATCTGCACCAAGAGTTATCGTTCGGGGAGGTCGGTGATTTTTAAGCCAGTATATTGCGTTGTCCACTAGGTTGACAAAGACTGGGAAAAATGTTGATGGATACCCCACGACCGTTTTATTTCGAAATTCGTCGGTTGGGACAAGCGTTACAGAATGGCGACGCATGCGTTCATCAAAAAGTTCACCGAGGAATTTTGCAATTTCTGAGCCGGAGATGCGTTGGGGTTTTCGGTATAGGCGACGCTGAAGAGGCGTGAACAGGGCAAGGTACCCGTCTAGGTGTTCGAAGTTTCCGTGTATTCGTTCGTAAATTGGCATTAGCTGGGGGCTTGCTTGCGCCCATCGCTTTAACCTGCCGAGTTCTCCTCGAATGGATCTAATGACCGCGTCAAACTCATGCGTTACTACTGCCAAGGCCATGCCAAGTTGAACGAGTTCCGCATCGGCATCCGCCCCTTCACGTAGAGCGAGGACTTCTTCCTCGATTGCACCGGTAATTTCTCCTGCGGATATTACCAAGTCGTCCTTCGAGTTGCCTCCTATCTTTATCTCCACTAATTGTTGTTTAGCGCTCTCCAGCAATTCCCTATGATGACGCGCTACAAGATCAATTTTTCTTTCGAGCTGGGTACGTAGCTGTTCGATACCACTTTGGCCGAGCTCTGAAAAATCGACCCGTTGTAGTTCAACCCGAACTCCATCGATGGTGTCTTTCATCTCGACTATGGCCGCTTGTGCCAACTCGCGTACTTCGGTTTCCTTTTCTTCGGCAGTTTGCCGAATGTCGGTCGCCTGTGCCTGAATTGATTTTGATACTTCGACGGAAAGCTCATTTATTAGTGTTTGCAATCGCTTACGTTGATCAACATGTATTCGAGCTGCTTTAGCCGCAGTCCCGACAAGCGCGCGAAGTTGCTCCGAAGCAGGGATGAACACTCCTTCTTCGAGTTGTGCTCGCTCGCTAAGATACGATTCCCAATCCCGACGGGTTTGGGTACTTAGACCTATCTCTCTAGGTCTCGTAATCGTGAATTCTTTCCGAAGCTCTCCAAGGCGGTGTTCGGCAAAAGATTCCGTTTGAATGAGGAGTTCGGCGGCGCGGTCTAAATCTTTTTCCTTTTGGACTGATTTCAAAGCTGCCTGCACATCAGTTAACAAAATATCGTACTGGCTTTTGGGATCATTGTCCTGAACCCGAGTAAAAAATCTTTCGAGATTATCGGTGAATGCCTTTTTCCGTACGCTTACGTTTTCGGCGCGTTTGCGCCGCGCAAACTCGGACCGTTCAAGTTCATTTTTTCGATCAGACCAAATTGACGATTTAACTCCTGACTCGCGGAAAAAATCAGCGGCGAGTTGAATGAAAAAATTCTCTAGAATGGCCGTGAACTGCCGATAAGCCTTATTGGTCTGAAAACCCTCTCGACCAGCCTTTTCAACAAGCGCTGCGTTGTCGTCCTGAGTTATTTCAACAGCTCCGAAGATTCGCCGGTATGCAAAGAAATAGTATGCCTGGCCTTTATTTCGCCGGGTTTCTACGTTTAGCCAATCTTGATCAGAATTGCCGTAAGGTAGAATCCGGATGCCGTCTCGATAGACGTAAAGTCCTCCAAATCGGTCGAGTTTTTGTTTAAGAGCCGTATATTCAGACACAGGAACTCGACTGTTTCGGGCTTCGCCCTGCAAGTGAGCGATATTGACCTTGAACGGTCCGCATAGCGTAGGCAGACCGGTTCCCGCTTCCCATGGAATCACATGTCGGACTGGCTTTTGATCGTAAATGCGAACTTCGCCAGTGAACTGCCCGAATTCATCGAACTGACCAGAGAAATGGTGATCTGCATCGGTAAAATCCTGAGAAGTTAAAAACGCTCCACCGCTAATGAGTTCTGAAGAGGTCTCGGTAAATTTCCAATCACGGAACCTAGTGCGGACACTCGGGGACGGTGCATCGGGCACCATCGTGTTTGCAAAGCCAACTAAGAATTTGGTGAAAGTTGGATCGTCGTTGGAATTTTGATCTCTATCTATTTCTTCGCTCAGGAATTCGTCGGCCGGTTGGATGATGAAATGAGTGCCAACTCCGTCATCCTTTAAGCTCAGCGGTGTTTCTCCGGGTTCCGCTGCTGCATCGCCTGACGTAAAAAACGAATCGATGCGGTTTGGATCGACTACAAAGCTTGAGATACTCTTTTGAATGCGCCGAAGCCTATCGGGTGCCATGCGACCACTTAGAACTTGAACCGAGTCACTAAGCTTTTTCTTCATCTGCTCGATTAACTTAGCCGTTGGCAGTTTCCCCCCCGTGCAAACTTCGACGGGTATTTCGATTTCATCGAGATCTAGCCCAGGAATTTCGAAAAGCTCCCAATTTACCAATCCAACAACTAGATCATCTATCCCCTCTGCCCTGCGTGCACGCGACATGACTAGCACCTGAGGGCCGATACGGGCAATCGCGAGTCGTCCGATTCCTTTTTCTCCCATGATAGGGCGCTCGGCTGTTCCGCGAGGTCGGTATGGAAGGGTTCCGCCTCCCACTTTGCTCTCTGTGCCTAACGTGAGCCAGCGGTCTTGGAATTCCTTGGGAGTCATTCCAATCCCATCATCTCTGAGAAGGAACAGACTGTCTGTACGGTAATAATCAACTTCTACTCGATTAGCGTACGCGTCGTGCGCGTTCTTAAACAGCTCGCTAATTGCAGTAGCTGCGCCAGCTATTTGCTGGCGGCCCAGCATGTCAACCGTCCGGGCTCGTGCTTTAAACTTGGCCATCAAAAGTCCTTAGAAGTTGAAGACCGATGCTTTCTGCCAGCGCCGGGGGCACTGCATTTCCAATATGACGAGCAATGGTAGCCTTGTTACTCGCAACAAAGCGATACGTTTTAGGAAATGTTTGCAGAGTGGCACCCTCTCGCAGGGAGATTGCTCTGTTCTCTTCTGGATGACCAAAGCGTCCGTTCGAGAAACTGTTGAACCGGGTTGTAATGGTGGGAGCTGGCCGATCCCAATACATTCGTGCGTATACGTCACGAAACATGTTTTCGTTTCCTTTGTACGCCGGGATTAAAAGATTTTTGTCATCCTTCCATGACGTCCTGTCTCCTCCGTCTTTTTTTGTGATCGTTATCCGCTCCAGATTCTTTTTGCTTAAACTGGCGGCAGTGTGGTGAAAAGGGGTCGTGTCTTGAGTGCCAGCCCTTATCTTTTTGAACCCGTTAGAAATTCCCAGGTAATTGCGAACCGTTAGCGAGGGGTTGGGGCTTGCTTTTGGCAGCTTTATCACTGATGCCAGCCGTGTTGCCACCAAAACATAACGAAACCGATTTTGAGGGACTCCGTAATGGTTCGAGTTGATTACGCCATCGTCAAAGGTATAGCCACGCACCTTGAGAAAATTCAAAAAATCCGGCAAAATGCTTTCCCGCTTATTCGTGAGCAAGCCGGGAACATTTTCGATTAGCACGAAGCCTGGGCGAAATTTCGCGATGAATTTTTGAAACGCCTTCAGTAGAAATGCACTCTTTTGACTTTTCCTTTTGTCCGTTTGAATTTTGGACCAATACTGGCATGGGCTACACCCGGCAAAAATTAAAGAATCATCATTCGACTTCAGGTTCAGTTCTTTTTGGAGCTCTGGACAGGTCAGTTTCGTAATGTCTTTACGCAGGAACCGGGCGCCAGAGATGTTCGATGTGTACGTTTTTTCGCAATCAGCATTCACATCGATGCCAGCGAGGATCTGAATTCCGGCTGTCTGAAGGCCGTAGCTCATGCCTCCAGCGCCACAAAAGAAATCGATTGCTTTTAGTTTTCCGACGGTATGCACATTCTCCCCCATTCCAAACCAATTTATTCAAGCAAAAAAATGGCATATGGCGAGTGAGAATCCGTAAATCGCTTCGGCGGAGGCCCCAGGTTTTCCCGCCCGTTAATCGCGACCAAAGTCCCTAACCCGCCTCGCGGCGATGTGCAAACTAAATGGATAAGGAATCCGTAGAATGAGCCGCTTAGATGGCTAAGAAAGATCCCCTTGAAGCAACCATGCAGCGGAGCTTTTCAACCAGCTTTACCATGGCGTAGGTATTCCTTTCACAATACGTCAACAAGCTTTCGCGAAGCCCGGTGATTTCCTGCGCTAGAACCGACCTCGTTAAATAGTAGATTTGTATCAGCCATAAGACGGTCAAAGTTATTCCTGCTCAAATCCCTGGCTGGTGAATCTCAGCACTCGCCCATTCTCCGTCACCGTTCGGACGACATTGTCGGGTATCCCGGTCGGAACCTTTGCATCAATTTCCAAAGTGACTTTCACATCCGACCCCACCAAGCCGTCGAGGTGCGCGATGATTTCATCCGCGATGCGGCCAGCGTCACGACCAACTCGCGTCGGATCAAGAGTAACACTGCCATGGAAACGCTTGGGTTTGACTGACTCGGAAGAAGTGCCTTCCGGGGCTGCGGTTCCAGTCGCTCCTGGTTGAGGAGTGGTAGGTGCGGTATTCCCGGTTCCGGTACTAGACGGTGTCCCACCGGAAGGGTGAAGTTCCGCCTCGTGCTGGAGGAGAGCAATATCAGGCTTAACGAGAATTCCAGTGTTATCTTCTGTCACCACCAGATTCTTGCCACAACGCAGACCGCGATAGCGTTGGGCTGCCTCGTCCCAACCATCTGCATACGCGAAGGTTTCCTTACCCCAGGTCAATAAGCTAAGCCCCTCGGTTATGGCATCGACGACGACCCCACTGTCCCTGAGACGCGGTAGGTAGGTGTAGCGGGCGAAGTCCTCGATGAGGGTTTTGATTGGGACATGATTTCCACGCCAGAGCGGGACGTTATCAAGTTCAAGTCTGAGGCGCGTGGCTGCCAACTGGACGACAAGAAGCTCGTCCTTCTTCATCTTTTGGCTGGCACGAGCGGCGAGCGGCTCGCTTCCCGTCAGACGAAACGTCGACCATTCCACCGTATCCTGAGGCTTGGCCTGGGTGGGCAGGATGAGCCACTGGTAGCACTCAGGAAGACGGGAAGACACTGTCTTGTCTGCGTTATCCAACTGCGACCTTGCCTGTGTTTGCTGATTGGGATCGAGATTCAGTTCCTGCGTCTCGTTGACGATTGATTGCCAAGCCAGGTAACGACGCACTGCTTCATCAAGGTCGGCCAGCTTGGTCTTGTCGGCCGCAACGAAGGCTAGCGTATTCTTGAGAAGCCGTGGGCTGCTGCCACGGGCATCGAGAATATTCTTGGCAGCCGTAACAGCCGCGCTATCGGCATCCTTGGTGAACGGATATTCAATCCCGAGAATGACTAGTCGAGCATCTGGATCATCGGGAACATCCGCATTGGATGCAGGAAAATCATGCACTCGACTGAATTCTCCTTTTGAGTGCCGAAGATCCAGTTTCACACGCCGTTTCACGTCCTCGGCAACCGCTTCGGGGTCCGACTTGAGTTGTTCGGCGCGATCTTCGGCAAGCTTTGTTACTGTTGGCTGAGTTGAGAACCAGTAGCGGGAACCATCGTGATAAAGGTAAGTCGCTGCTGCACTTAGTCGGCGGAGCGCATCACCAAAAATCATCGGAGATTCGCCGGGCAGAACGCAGCCCAGCTTAACCCGGCGATCTTCAAGTCCACGGTTGGCGGCCTTGGCGGTGGGTGCTGATCCCAGGTAAATGGTGCGGGCAACCCGGCGGCACGCAGAGTATTTCCCGAGATTTGGTTGCTCACCATCCATCCGCAGAGGCAGCGAGTTGGGGCCATCGACGTCTTTCTCGATTACCGGAACCCATTGATCGGGCAGATAACGGGTCAATTCAAACTGGACTCTGGGTTCATCGATGGGAAGGTGCGCTGGCAGAATCATTGGATTGCGATCACCTCTCTCCCACAGAGAATGAATAACCGCCGCCATGAGACGCAGGACACCGCGAGTACGTTGGAACTTGATGAGCGTGCTCCAATCCGCGTAGAGCCTCTCGAACACCTCGGGGTGGATCGGATAGGCCAGCTTCATCCGCCTTTCGTAGTCTGAATCGCGGCATTCCGGCGGAAATTCCTGGTGTTGGGTGCGGTACAGCTCTGCAAACGCCTTCACCGTGGTGTCGCAGGCGACATGCTGGGCTTGCTCCACCAAAGGGGTGAACAGCCGGCGACGCACGATCTCGAAGCCTTCATCCTGATTTGCTGGTCTCCACGAAGACTCGACTCGCCCAATTGCGTTGCGCAGTCGATCAAGAGCTGCTCTACCCCGTTCCCCTCCCACTTCAACATCATCGGATTGGGCGTGAGGGCTAGTCGCATTTGATTCCGAAGCAGGAAGACTGACCACGAGCAGGGTGTTTTTCGCGGTCCGCGCTGCCTCTGTGAGGGTTTGAGCAAAAGTAAAGTGTGTCTCAAAATCTCCTCCGGGGAGGTCCTTGGAGTCATGAAGCTGGCGGGCATAGGCCACCCATTCATCGATTAGGATTAAGCACGGGCCGTATTTGTTGAAAAGTTCATGCAGCCGATCTCCGGGACTTGTCGCCTTCTCGTCATCTGCGGCGATGAGGGCGTAGGCTTCCTTACCCCCTAGTTGCCATGCGAGTTCGCCCCACAGAGTGCGAACCACCGTGCCGTCGGGCTTGGTGCGCGGGTTGCCGGGCGAAATCTTATTGCCCACGATCACGACGCGCCGGACGTTGGGTATCTTGCTGACGCCGGACTTATCGACTACTCCTTCAAGTCCTGGCAAATCCGCTACTGAGCGCCCGGAGAAAAGATGGTACAGCGCGAGCATCGAGTGGGTTTTTCCACCGCCAAAGTTGGTCTGAAGCTGCACCACGGGATCGCCCCCGTTCGAGCCGAGGCGCTGGAGCGCTCCCGTCAGCAGTCCCGAAAGGCTGTGGGTCAGGAATGTGCGCCGAAAGAACTCGACTGGATCAAGATACTCATTAGTGCCTTCGCCCAAATAGACCTGCCACAAATCTGCCGCGAATTCCGCCTGCTGGTAACTCCCTTTCGCAACATCGGCGTGAGGCGTGATTACTTCGCGCCAGGGTTTGAGATTGCTGACGGTTTGGCTCTCCAAAGGTGTGCTGGACGAGCGGCGCTTCTCGCTACGCACCTGTTCATCAAAACGAAGCCTCAACAACTCCATCTTCATTTTTTCGACTTCGTCGGCTTCGGTTGCGGCAGAAACAGAGATTAGGAGGCGACTTACGCTGTCCAAGGCACGATAGGCATCGTCGGTACTGAAGGGCCGCTGGTGTGCCCATTTATTTCGCACCTCACGCAATTCGCTGACAAAAGTCCGTTCCGTATGGCCGAGCGTTTTCCGGAAGACTTCATTCCATTGGTTCCAAAGGGTGGTCAGAAGTGCCGCTACGTCCCATTGCGGTTTTTGTTCTGTCCCAAGCAACTGGAGTTGGGTTCCCGCAAGCGTCTGCTTGACCTCCGCAAACCAGTTTTGGGCATAGTTGCTCTTCAACTCCCGTTCCACAAACGGTTTCAAACCCGTGTTGAGTAGTTCCAATGCTTTACCGACCCGGTCGTGGTTCGTGGCGGCCATAATGAAGTCCTATAGTAATCTCGATTGAGTGACAGTTTGTTCCTTTGGCAACATTTGCGTGAGGCGAGCTAGTTCGGGCCAACCAAGTACTAACGCATTGTAAGGCAGGGCGTCAGCACTCCTTTTCGTCTTCTCGCAAAGTGTAAAAAGTTTGTAAGCCAGCTCCCGAGCGACGCCAGCCTTCGAGCCAAGCTTCCGCATGAGCACAGAGGTCGCTTCGTCGCCCTTCTTATCATGATAATAAATTCGAAGAAGATGGTGAGTCATTTCCCAGACTGTCAAACGGGTATCCTCACGAGGATCCCAATCAGATGGCAATTGCGTAGGATGGATGAGTCGAACCTGATTTCCGTTCACTTCAAGAATACCTGCCGCGACTAGGCCGTTCACAGCAGTGGCGTGGGCGTTCGCCAAGAGATTGGCCTGTCCGGCCTCGCCCCAATCAAAACCCTGCTGCTCAAACCACAACACTGCCCAACGAGTGTCTTTATCAAGTTCTTGGACAGATTCACCGAGCAGCTCGTCTTTCATCCCATTTATTAGGGATAAAACGGTTCGCACACTCATCGGCTTGCCGGTGCTCTCCAATACGGCTGCGTAACGCGAGAACACGGCCATGCCAGGACCTATCGCTGCTTGAGCAAAGTCAACGGGAACCACGTTGCCCTGCTGAAGATGCTTCAACGCTGGCGGCAATTCGCGTTTTAACTCCGCGATGAAGGCATTGCGTCCGACTCTCGGTGCGTCCATTGGACGCTGGCGGCATGCGAGGACAATGTAAGAAGCGAGTGTATTTGCAACGAGCGCAACCGAACGCCACTTAAACGAAGCACGTATGGGCCAGGTTGCCGTGATGGTGAACCCACTCGAAATCAAAGCCTCGAGCAAGGTTTCCCAGCCTGTCGTTAAGTCAACAATCCCCTCGGTTTCGGAATCGTCGCCACCGTTTTCCTCCTCGTCCTCTTGTTTGAATGCGTAATAGACTGTTAATGGGAAGCGTGGATCTAGTTGATCGCGTAAAATGGAGAAAGCGCGGCGAAATCCATCTTCAAAGTGCTCTTTTGCCTTTTGAGCATTTCCGTCAAAGCGTGAAGGCGTCGCGGTAAGCTCTGGATCTTTTGGCACCAGCACCGTTGAAAAGACTTCAGGAAATCTGCTGCCGAGACAACGCCTCAGCCACACATAAT
>Ga0206840_1010_pt2 | contig 46633 bp, 42 predicted proteins | sample Alteio_BWOrgCont_24_FD_152633 | JGI IMG/M metagenome (GOLD analysis project Ga0206840, IMG submission 152633) | Enriched cells from forest soil in Barre Woods Harvard Forest LTER site, Petersham, Massachusetts, United States -... | ecosystem: Environmental > Terrestrial > Soil > Temperate forest >... | reverse complement strand
TGCCGTTGACGCGGAAATCATCGGCGTCAATAACCGTAACTTAAAAAGCCTTAAAGTGGATTTAAAGAATTGTTTGGAATTGATCCCCCAAATTCCTAAAGGCACTGTCATTGTGGCTGAAAGCGGCCTTAAAACGCATGAGGACATCCTGCAGGTGCAGGAAGCCGGTGCGCACGCGGTATTGATCGGCGAGACCTTTATGCGCTCGCCGGATATCGGTGAAAAAATAAAGGAAGTGATGTATGGTACGCGTTAAAATCTGCGGTATTACCAGTGAGCTTGATGCCCAACGTGCCAGCCGTGCGGGCGCGTGGGCCTTAGGGTTTATTTTTCATAAAAAAAGCCCGCGGTATATTTCACCATTTAAGGCCAAGAAGATCATCGACAGCCTGCCGCCGTTTGTCACGCCCGTCGGTGTTTTTGTCAACCATAACGCCGGGGCCATGCGCGATATCATCACCCATTGCGGCCTGCGGGCCGTGCAATTGCATGGTGATGAAGACCATCATTTTGCCCATCGGCTTAAGCGTTACAATGTCAAGATCATCAAGGTCTTTCGCGTGGGAGAGGGCTTTGATCCTAAAATTGTTGAGCCATTCAAGGTGGATGCTTTTTTATTTGATACGTACGATAAATCCAATTACGGCGGCACTGGAAAGACTTTTGACTGGGGTTTCTTAAAGCAACTCAAAACCCCCCAGGAGACGTCGATCATTTTATCCGGCGGTTTAAATTCCCAGAATGTGATTGAGGCGATCAATGAACTCAAGCCTTACGCGGTTGATGTCAATAGCGGAGTGGAGGAGTCGCCAGGTAAAAAAGACGCCAAGAAAATGAAGGATTTTATCGATATTGTTAACTACGTCAGCGGGCCTCAAGTCAAAGAGCATATCTAAATGTTAACAATCATCGGTAATAAGGAATTGCATGCCCTGATCCAGCTCAGTGGGCGTGCCATCCGTGAATTTTTGTCCCACGCGGACGCCTCCAAATTTAAAGGAGAGGCGCATCTGGCCATCACCTCCTTCCAGGCCAATCCTGCAGATTTTACCGACGATAAATTGATTGCTTATGGTTCGGACACAAAACAGGCCATTAACCATCCGGCACGTATTGAGATACGCGGTAAGACAGCCCATGGCGCGGCCCAGATGGTGGCTAAGGGCATTTGGGGCCACAAGCGTTCTCATGCCATGGCCGAGATCAACCATCAATGTAAGGAATTGGGCTTTGGGATCCTTTTAAAATTAGCGGGGACCTCATCCATTGAATTCAATGTGGCGGGTGTTGATAAGTCCGTGGCTATTTATTTTCTACAAACTGAATTTGAAAAGGTGCTTAAAGAAATGGACTACAAGCCTGGTCCTAAGATCAACAGCGGGGTGAGTAAAACAGTGATTGCTGCCGATGGGGACGGGACGATCTATGATGGCCCACGGGTGGGCGTACTTCCGACGCTGGCTGAAAGCCCTGTCAGGGAGCCGTTGTGTGCTTATTTAAGCGCTGGTGGCATATTTATGCTGGTGTCGGGCAATGACATTAACCGCACATTTAACCGTGTGATTGACGCATTGCCTAAGGAAACTTATTGCCGGTTTTTGATTTCAGCTAATGGCGGGGCAGAGCTGGTGTATATCAATGCACAGGGCAAACCTAAACCTGTTTCCGGTTATCGCCAACAGGCTCTCGATGTAAGCCACGACAAATCCCACCGTCAAAGCCTGGACATGATTTACATTGGTGATGATGGCTCCCGTGAGGGCAATGATTATCCGGCCTTTAAGGCCGTTGGTTTTCAGAAATCTGTTTTAGTCGCCCAAGAATTTTTGCCCGAATACGATCCCGGCCTTCGGGCCGGCTATGCCGGAGGACTACTGCAAGGCACCCGCAAATCCATAGAACATTTCTTATCATCCCGCGTTTAAATTCTTTTCTGTATATCGTAAGCCATTATTCTTAAATAAGTTATAGAAATATTCGCAGACTCGCCAAATTGGCATTATATAGATATAGGTGTTACACTTTTTTTATCATGAGAAAAGTTGTATCTATATTAACACTGGTGTGCTTTTTGCTCACAGGTCAGGGAGTGCCCCATACGGCTTTTGCCTCGGAAGGATTTTTTCTCCCCGCACCCGGTGTCCGTGTTGCCTTAAGTCCCGCGTTTAATCCGCCGATTTTAAAAGGCCTCAGGTCGATCCCAACAATCCTTTCCGTTTTGATTTTATTCTTGATGTAGGGGGACGGTTCTAAACCGTCCCTTAAATCATCCCCTAAAGGGCGGGTTTGGAACCTTAAAGGGCGGGTTTGGAACCCGCCCCTACAAAAAGAATCGATTAAATTGATCAAATACTTCCTAGCCTCATTAACCATCCCTGAAAATGATCTCTGGGTCAATCTCTCACCTTATGAAAAGAATCGTATTGTCCCCGGCAGCTTCGGTCTGACAGAGATGGGCCGTGATCTTTTAGCTCAAGACTACATGCTCAAGCAAATCACCGCGAGCCTGATTTATCCAGAAGGGGAGACAGGCAAAAAGTTTTGGAACCGTATTTACGCAGAGGCAGCTAAGAGATTCGGTACGACCAATATTCCGGTCAATACTTTTAATAAAGTTTGGATCGTTCCTGAAAAAGCAGTTGTTTATGAAAACGCCCAAGCCGGTACTGTGTATGTGGTAGAGGCGAAATTAAAGGTGATGCTGGAAGAGGATTATCTTTCGCAGGCCAAGCACGAAGAAATTGGGGACAGTCCCCAATTTCGGAGATCGGGGACTGTCCCCGATCTCGGCCCCCAAATCCCGAATTCGGTGACTGTCACCAATTCCCTCGGCAGCCAGATTGTCCGCCAAATCGTCATCCCCGAACTGAACAAAGAAGTCAATTACGGCCAAAATTTCGCCCAACTGCGTCAAGTCTATAATTCACTCATTCTTGCAACCTGGTACAAGAAAAAGATCAAGGACAGTATCCTGGCGCAAGTGTACGAGGACAAAAATAAAATCCAAGGTCTTGTCATTCCAGATTTTTCTGATGTCATTCCCGCGAAAGCGGGAATCCATAACAAGAACGACGTGGAATATATTTACCAACAATACCTCCAAGCCTTTAAAAAAGGCGTTTACAACTATATTAAAGAAGACATCGACCCAGCTACACAACAAACCATCCCGCGCAAATACTTCTCCGGTGGGGTGACCTTGTTGGCCGTGAATAATGCCATGAGAGCAACCAATGCAATTCCAACAGGTATCAACGACAACAATTTAGAAATCATCTCAAGTGAAATATCCATGTCGAATATGCCTACCATGCGGCGCCCGATTAAACTACGCACATTAGGAAGTCCAAGAGCCATGGGCTCAATCCCATCGAATAATATGGCCATGCTTTCAGGCGTCAGCAGTTTGTCCCAGCAACGGAGTTTGTTTGGGAAGGTGAGGGTATTCACCAAACGTGTCGGTACGAGTAGCCGCCTAATGCATGCTATTAATGAAAAGGAATTTGCCGATCTTAAGGGTAGCTATAACGATTTTCTTCATCATTTGGAAAAAGTGGCAGCCCAGCTCAAGACTTTACATATCAAGATCCCGAATTCAGATTTAACGGTTGATTTTAATACAGAGGATTTTGTGTCCAATTTGAAGGACAAAGACGGAGAAGATCAGCTTGTATTCGTGGATACAGGAGAAAAACCTTTCGTGAGCGCAGAACTTAAATTATTAAAAAAAGAAAAGACGCTTGATGCTTACAATTCTCCATTGACCGTTTTTGGGCCTCTTTCCGTCGGTGACTATGGCATTTCGCTTCAGCTCGTTTCAAGTGAGCGGAAAGATGTGGCCACTAACATTTATCTGCCCATGGATTTACTTAAAGTTCGATCGGCAGTTTCATTGGATTCCCTGGCGCTTTTGATTATTCAGGAGGCGATATTGGCCAAGGTTTCGGCAGATGTCCGGATTAACAATGATTCCAAAGGAGATATCGTCAAGGCCCTGCGTGAACAATTTTTGGATGATGGCCGTTTGTGGGTTGGGTCGAAAGTATCTACTCAAAGAACCAAACAATTTATCATCAATGAAGAGGAAAACTGGTCCAATAAATTGACCGCGCCGGACGTTAACGGTGTGTTCCCCATATTAGCATCTGTAAACTCAGTGTATGTTTATGCCCCTTACCGTATTATTGAATTTCTCGATTTTCTTTCAATAATGGAAGGGTTAAGAAAAAAGGGCCTTTTGGCGATAAGCCCGGAATTAGAACAATATAAATCAGTCATTTTTAACGCCTTGGGAGCAATACTCTTTAAAAACCGGATGCTCGCTTTTCCAGCGGATACAACAAAGATTGAATATCGTATCACAGAGGCAAGTTTTCCAAGATCCAATTATGTTGCTGGGCATGATGACAGCATAATAAAAATTGATTACAGGATTATTGATCAATTGAAAGAAATAAATCCTCACGCTCAAGACGCCGGAACATTGAAAAAAAAGGCAATTTTGTATTTTACCTTACTAAGTAATGTGTTATCGGAAAATGCGCATTTGTTGGACGATTTGATACAGAGGCAACTGTGGGGATATTCTCATTTGACAGAGGTCCCTGATTTTTCAGAACACATGACAAGGTACTTCTCTCCCGTGTTTAGAAAGTATTTTTACCATGACGACCCTTCTTCAGCTAAGAGAATTTTAGACTTCATGCTGAACCAAGAATTGGTTTATAGACCTGGACATGATGAAGACCATCTATCTGCCCTTGAATTTTGGCGTAAGATCATGACAACTGTCAAGGAATGGGCCATTACTAATGACGTTAACGTCGCGGAACTTTTTTATATCACATTCTGGATAAAGCAGTACCTGCTAGTAGACAGATCGGCAGAAGAAGAAAGAGCAGTGCTGGCCATCCTATCCAAATCATCCAATCAGAAAGAGTTTCTGGAGAATCTATTATCGGGTGTTGTCGAAAATATTGATGGATATTTTTCTCTGCGTTCAGATTTGGAACCTGATTCTCCGCTCGCACGGAATTTGGAAGCATTAAAAGAAGAAGCCCAGTTCCAACTGCAATACTATCGGCAAAACGACAGATTCCCCGAAGGCGGAGTGTTTGATCAGGCCCAGCAAGCTGAAGAAGTAAAATTAAACACTGAGCTTGATCAAATAATTCAGAGATATTCTATTTCAGGAATGCCACGGTGGATATCGCCGATCTCTTATGTCCAGAAATTCGCTGCAATTCTAAAGTATGCGTTACTTAATGATAATCCCAATTTAATAGACAGAATGGAGGCAGAAGTGTTGCCTCAATTAAGGGCATTAAAAGAGCCATTAATGACAGTTTTGCCTGTCATGGATGCGTGGCTATTCGAGGTTTCAATGGAGGGTTCAGAAAAATATTTAGATATGGCACGGGGCTTGGCGATTTTAAAAAATAGGCCTTTAGCTTCGGCCTTGTTGTTTGCGGCCAACGGGCCCCATACGCGGGGTGAGTTTAACGAAATAATTGATAAAGATGATATCGAGGCCCAGGGGATTTTGATCAATGGTTTTATCGGCCATTTAAAGCGGCAGCTCGATATGTTAAAGGTTTTGGAAAAAAGTGATAAAAGATATCCGTCCATCGAGGCTGAGGCCCGGAAATACGCCGGTGCGTTATGCAACGGTCTATTAATGAGAACGCATTTAGATATTGAAGGGTTGATTACAGAAATAGAGTCAGGTATTGAAGACCAAAGTATAAAAAGGCAATTCCGTGGTATTATCGGGCAATCAGCCAGGTTATTTCCTGAAAAAATGCCTGATTTTATGCATTTTATTGGCAAAATAAGTGGCACCGAGGACGTCGGTTTACTAATGCTTTATAATAAAAATGAGAACAAACAAATAACGGCTGAGCAGCATTTTTTAGGTGTGCCTTCCGAAGATGCCGATCGATATAGAGAAAAAGTGGAACCTCTCAATAGAGAAGAACTACGTATTGTTCCTTCAATAGAAGAGACTCAAGAGGACTATAAATATTTGCGTGACTTGCCGGATGAGGCAATGGATGTCCGGAAGAACGGTGGTATTGATTTCACCCCGGCACGGATGGATGTGCAGGTTAAAACTAGATCCCCGACAGAAGCGTTCGGGGATGACAAGAAAGAGTTAGGAAATGACATTGGTATTAAGTTTCATCTTGACCCTGCCATGCTCCGCCAACTGCAAAATGCCCCTGGTTTTGTCCCCGTCATTATCAACATGCAGCCCATGCATGACCTGCGGAAGTTTTTAGGTGTTCCGGAAAAGGGTGGAAATTTGCAAAGTACAGTGTAAAATACAGCTATTGTGGCCTTTATGCTATACTTTTAATGGAGGTTAGATCGTATGAATGAAGTGGTTTTTTCCATACATATTGAAAAATTGCCAGAGGGACATTATTTGGCCACCAGTAATGATTTGCCTGGCCTTGTCGCCCAGGGACGTACAATTAATGAAACCCTTGAAATTGCCCGTGATGTGGCACGCAAGTTGATCGATTCTTACAAGCAGCATGAAGGCAAGCTCCCTGCCAGAATAAAAAATAAGATCATTAAAACATTGGATATGTCCGTAGCTGTTGGGATAGCTTAATGGGCATTTTAGGCGGTTTTAATTACCGTAAAATTGTCCAAAAGCTACGGCGTCTGGGTTTTGAATTTGACCGTCCAGCAGCCGGCAGCCATGAAATCTGGCGGAACCCTGCCACAGGCCATCGTACCACCATACCCAACCATCCAGGTGATATGCCGCAAGGGACACTTAGGGCTATATTAAAACAAGCGGATGTTGCCGTAAGAGAATTTTTGGAAGCATAAAATGCAGAATGATAGAAATTTAGTCCTGCCCAAATCTGAATCCTGGAAGATGTTCAACGACATTGCCGGGCGGTATGATTTTTTGAACCGCCTTTTGTCCTTGGGCCAGGATGTGCGTTGGCGCAATGCATTAAAGAAATTCATGCCTGACACCGAGGGGCAGACCATTTTGGACCTGGCCACCGGCACGGCGGATGTTTTAATCACTTTGACTAAGAATAATCCCAGAATCCTTCGCGGTTACGGGGTTGATCCGGCCGTCAAAATGCTGGAGATAGGCCGTAAAAAGATTGAGGCCTGTCATCTGGACAAAATCCTCATGCTCCAGCAAGGCGACGCGCAAGCCCTGGGTTTTTTAGACAATACCTTTGATTGTGTGACGATTTCTTTCGGCATCCGTAACATCCCTGACCTGCGCCTGGCGCTCTTGGAAATGTACCGTGTCACCAAAAAGGGTGGCCGTGTGCTGATCCTGGAGTTTTCCAAACCGGAAAATCCGTTGCTCAAAGCAGGACATTGGTTTTATTTGCAGGCAGTGGTGCCTGCCGTGGGATTTTTATTTTCCGGTAATTTTAAAGCTTACAGTTATTTGAACCAGACTATCCAAAGCTTTCCTTATGGGGAGCGCTTTTGTAAGATTTTAAAACAGATGGGTTTTATCAATATCCAGCCATATCCCCTCATGGGCGGGGCCGCCACCATTTATGTCGCCGAAAAATAATTTTTCCTCTTTTGAACAAGCCAGGGAGCAGATGGCGGGTTTAATTGCAGGATATCAGCCCTCCAATTTAGTCCAGCGCATTGAAATCAAAATCAAGCCCGTGGACATGCTGGCGTGGCTTTCCTTTCAGCAAGATGACGTTAAAATTTACGGCGCCAATCAAAGCGATACTGTAAGTATTGCTGGGATCGGCGAGGCCATGTGTATTTCCGGCCAGAGTGCCAAAGATTTAAAGGTGGTTTTTAAAAAATTACGTTCTTTTCTATCACCCCAGCATCCTTATATGCAATGGTACGGCGGTTTTTGTTTTGATGACCGGCATCTGGATGCTGATTGGAAAGAATTTGGGGCTTACCGTTTTGTGCTCCCGCGTTTTGAGCTGGCGGCGCAGGACGATAAAATGATTTTTTGCTGTAATTTGATCGGCAAAGAAAATATTCCGGCTATTTTAAAGCAGCTTAAAACTATTAAATTTAAGAATATTTCCAGTTTGAATGTAGATTGGACCATCATCCGAAGGTCTGATGATCCTGGTCCATCAGCATGGCAGAAGAACGTCATAAAAATTTTATCCAGCACTTCTGTTAAGAAAGTAGTGTTGGCACGTAAGACGTCGTTCGACTTTAAAGCAGCACCCGAGCCCTGGACGATGTTGCGGCAGTTAAAGAAGGTCACACCCAACAGCTATCATTTTGCTTTTCAATTTAAAGATTCAGTTTTCTTGGGTGCTTCTCCTGAACGCCTTTATCGCCGTTACCAACGTGTTATTGAATCTGAAGCTCTGGCCGGTACCATGCCCAAATCCAAAGATCCCAAAACATTGCGGGGTTCATCTAAAAACCAATATGAACATGCGCTGGTCGTCGATGCCATTGATAAATCTTTTAAAGAATTTTGCATCGCCCATAAGCATGACAAGTCTCCAGGCATTTTGACCCTGGCCAATGGCCATCACCTCATCACTAAATTCCAAGGCAAATTAAAAGATAGCGTAAGTGATGAAGATATTCTACAATCTCTTCATCCAACACCGGCCTTAGGGGGAACGCCTAAGAAGGGTGCTTTAAACATGATCCGAAAACTGGAGGGATTTTCCCGTGGCTGGTATGGCGCGCCTTTAGGCTATGTGGGCCTCGATTGGGCGGAGTTTGTGGTGGGCATTCGTTCTGGCCTGGTCCAAGGCAAGAAACTCTCGGTATTTGCAGGGGCAGGGATTGTACAAGGCTCAGAGCCCCAGGCGGAATGGGACGAAGTGGAAAATAAGATCAGTAATTTTATTAAGATCATTCGATGAATTCTTTAAATATCAATCACTGCTGGGGTTCTCTGATCGTCGAGGAATTGACCCGCTTGGGCGCAGATTATTTCTGTGTCGCTCCAGGCTCGCGTTCTTCGCCGTTGGTCATTGCGCTGGCCCAGAACAAGAAGGCCCGTTCCCAAGTACATTTTGATGAACGTGCTTTAGGGTTTCATGCCATGGGCTATAGCGCGGCGACCCACAAACCCGCGGTATTGATCTGTACTTCCGGCACAGCTGCTGCTAATTTTTTCCCGGCGGTAATTGAAGCTTCCAAGAAAAAATTGCCCTTGATTGTTTTGACTGCTGACCGTCCGCCGGAGTTAAGGCAGACCGGTGCGGTGCAATCCATTGATCAGGTGGGTATTTTTGGAAAATACACCCAATGGGCAACGGACATGCCTTGTCCTGATATCAATATTCATCCGCAATTTGTTTTAACAACCATTGATCAGGCTTGGTATCAGGCTGTGCGCAACCGCGGGGTTGTGCATATTAACTGCATGTTCCGTGAACCTTTGGCCTTGCAGAAAACATCCGACGACTTAAAAGCCTATATCAAGCCCCTTGATCGATGGGTCAAATCAACGGTGCCTTACACCGAATATGTCATTGGTAGTGGACCGGCCTTGTCAGACCCTAAGAAAATTGTCAGGCATTTAGAGGGTATTAAGAATGGGCTCATCGTCGTCGGAAAGATTGGCGGGACAGATGAGCAGCAAATGGTATTGGATCTGGCTAAGAAATTAGGCTGGCCCGTGTTTGCGGATATTTCCTCTGGGCTGCGGTTAGGGCATAAGCATCCTAATCTTATCCCGTATTTCGACCAATTGCTTTCATCGCAGAAAATCACCAAGGCCTTATCCTTTGACGGTGTGCTGCATCTGGGTGGCCGCATCACCTCCAAGCGCTATTATGAATTTGTGGTCAATCAAAATCCCACGGAATATATCATGGTGCTCAATCATGCCTTGCGCAATGACCCCAATCATCAGGTCACCTTGCGCATAGAGGCCCCTGTCACTAATTTTATTAAAGGCGTGCTTGGCTTGATTAAATCGCGGAAACCCTCAGCCGGCCTTAAAACATTATCCAAGGCCAACCAGGCCGCGGACCGTGCCATTGAAAGTTTTTTGACCCAGGATGAACGCCTTTCAGAACCCCGCACCGCACGTTTAGTTTCTCAATTGATCCCCGAAGGCCACGGTCTTTTTCTGGCCAACAGCATGCCTGTCCGTGACATGGATTTTTTCGCGGATTTCAAAGGGGACAGTGTTTCGGTCAACGGCAACCGGGGGGCGAGCGGCATTGATGGGTTGATTGCCTCAGCATCGGGGTATGCCAAAGGGTTGGACAAGCCCGTGACCTTGATGATCGGTGATCTGGCGGCCTTATATGATCTAAACGCATTGGCCATGCTCAGGGACCTGCCTGTGCCTTTGATTATCGTTGTTCTTAATAATGGCGGGGGAGGGATATTTTCTTTTCTGCCCATTGCTGAATTTAAAGAAGGCTTTGAAAAATTCTGGGGCACACCGCATTCTTATACGCTTGCCGGTGCGGCATCAACCTTCGAGCTTAATTATAGCCAGACCATGGATGCGACGCATTTTAAGAAAAGCTACACGCAGGCCCTTAAATCACAGACATCGACGATCATTGAAGTCATGACCAGCCGCCAGGAGAACCTTAAGGTCCACCAACAATTACGCCATGCCATTGAATGATACCTTCCATAACCTGGATTTTAATGACGAGTTTGTCCAGGCCTTTGAGACACTGGAGCACAGCAGCCAGCATGTGTTTATAACCGGCAAGGCCGGCACCGGCAAATCCACCTTGCTGCAGTATTTCCGTGAAAAGACCTCCAAAAACGTGGCGGTGCTGGCCCCGACGGGGGTCGCTGCCATCAACATCAAAGGCCAGACCATCCATTCGTTTTTCCAGTTTAAGCCCGATGTCACCCCTGAAAGTGTGGGAGACATACCGGTGCGCAAACGCAAACAAAAAATGTATCGGGAGCTTGGCGCCATCATCATTGATGAGGTCTCCATGGTGCGGGCGGACCTGATGGATTGCATGGACATCTTTTTACGCCTTTACGGGCCGGATTATGACAGGCCTTTTGGCGGCATTCAGATGGTTTTTTTTGGCGACCTTTTCCAGCTGCCGCCGGTGGTGGGGCGGGGCGAAGAAAATATTTTTAAGACCCATTATCCGACGCCCTACTTTTTTTCATCCAAGGTTTTTGGCACGCTTGATTTTAAGATCATGCAGTTAAAGAAAATCTACCGCCAGAAAGATGAGCATTTTATCCACCTGCTTAACGCGGTGCGCAGCGACAGCCTGGAGGCGCATCATTGGGAATCGCTCAACCGCCGTTTCAAACCCAGCCACCAGTTCGGGCCGGAAGAATTCTATATTGTGCTGACCACCACCAATGCGGTCGCTGAAAAGGTCAATAATCAGCGTCTGCAAAGCCTGCCGGGCCACTCCAAAATATACAGAGGGGCCATCGCCGGTGAGTTTGAGCAGAGATCCCTGCCTACGCCCGAGACCCTGGAGCTTAAAGCCGGGGCACAGGTGATGATGCTCAATAACGATTCTGAAAAGCGCTGGGTCAACGGGTCTTTGGGTAAAATCGTCCGCATCATTGCTGACACTGAGGGTGAAGATGTCATCATGGTGGAGCTGGAAGAAGGCACTCAGGTGGATGTCAAAAAACATACCTGGGAAATCTATCAATATTACTTTGATGAGACGGCCAATGCCCTGGGTTCCAAGGTGGTCGGTTATTTTACACAATACCCCCTTAAACCAGCCTGGGCGGTGACCATCCATAAATCCCAGGGGCAGACCTTTGAGCGGGTGGTCATTGATATCGGCTGGGGCACTTTTTCCCACGGGCAGATTTATGTGGCCTTAAGCCGCTGCACCACGCTCGAGGGGATTGTACTCAAGCAGCCCTTAAACCAGCGCCATATTTTAATGGATGAGAGGGTCTTGAAGTTCATGAAGAATTTGATATTCATTGTATTTCTTCTGCCTTTTTTCTGTTCTTATGCAAGCGCGCAGACCCCGGTGCTTGACCGCACCCAGGCCATAAACCAGGACCTCAGCGGCATTGAGGACACCCAAATAAATCCCAATGCCTGGGAAGAAAAAAACAGCGAAGAGTCATATATCGGCCTTTTGGCCGAGACCGATACGGTGGTCCATGATGATTGGTCTTTCGACCAGGACTACCATGCACGGATCAAGATCCAAAAAGAGTCGGCCAAGAACCTGGGGCAGTGGCCGATTTATTACAATAAATCACGCGAGCAAGTCACGGATGTGGAGGCCTTTGTCGAAACGCCCGACGGACGTAAACTTGTTGCGACCGAGATCAAGGACCTGCCTGCCTACGACCAGTCGCCGCTTTATGCCGACATGCGCCTTAAAGTGATAACCCTGCCGCAGATCAGCATCGGTGCTATTATTGATGTAAGGGTCAAATCGAAGATTTTTAGGGAAAAAATCCCCAATCAGTTTTGGGACGAGGTAACCTATCCTTCCATACCAACCAAGTATGCCCGTTACACCTATGTTTTTCCGGCGAATAAACCTATCCATTTTTCGGCCTATAATAATGATAAACAACCGCTGATCGAAAAGGCCAACGGGACGCTTAAATATTCATTTATTTTTGAGGACACCAATTTCAATGCCGATGGGGATTTTATGCCCCCGCTGGATGATGTTGTCGGTGTATTGTCCTTGTCCTCGATGGGCGACTGGGCCCAGGTGGCCAACTGGTGGCGTGACCTGGCCAATAAAAACACCGTTGATGATCCGATCATTTCCGCCAAGGCCTGGGACCTGGTAGGCGATAAAATAAATCCAAAAGAAAAACTGCATGCCATCCTGGAATTTATCCAGGACGATTTTCGTTTTTTGTCCATGAGCATGGGGGACCACACGGTCGATTTCCATGGGACTGACCAGACTTTTAGGGACCGGTACGGCGACAGCAAGGACCTGACGTTATTGGCCATGCAGATGCTTAAAAAAGTGGGCATTGATGCTGATATTTGTTTATTCAGCAGCGAGTTTAACGGGGACCCCCGGCACCGCTTGCCGAACCCTTCTGCTTTTGACCGGATGATATTGCAAGTGACGGTGGATCAAAAGAAATATTTTGTCGATCCACAGGCCAAGGGTTTTGATTTAGGTGAACTACCTTCCAGCTATGATAATGCCCATGTAATGGTCATCGACCCGCAGTCTTATCATTTTGACGATCTGCCGGTGGCCGGTGAATCCTTCCATTCCATTGTATCGACCAGCGACATCACCCTGAGCCCTGATGGTTCGGCTGATTTTAAGGTCGATGTGAAAATGCCGGTGGAGGCTTCCGAAGATTTTAAGAGCAGCTGGGACGCGACCAGTGACGCCACCAAGGAGAAATTCTTTGAGAATTTGCAGGCCACCTTTGCCCAGGGCGGGAAGATAAGCGACCATGATGTCAAAGGTTTGGAGAACCGCTACGGTCCGGTTGAATTTAATTTTAAATATAGTGCGGCCGGTATTTACCAGATGGCCAATGACATGATGCTGTTAAGGGAACAGGACCAGGGGGATGTCCCTGATTTTGCGGAAGATAAGCGCCATTATCCTATTTTTGTTCCGACTAATTCCTTGATCATTAACCATAACACCTATCGTATTCCTGAAGGTTTTAAGATTGGATTCGTTCCGCCGAACTATGATTTTGAAACGAGTTTTATGCATGTCTCAACTAAGTATACCAGGGGAGACGGCAGCATCACCGTCGAGAGTGTCTACCACCTTAAGCGCGTCACCATACCGGTGCAGGGGTTTGCCGATGTGAAGGAATTCCGTGCAAAATTAGACCAAAAAAACCAGCTTTATATCGTGTTAAAGAAGAAATCCAACGCCTCTTCGGCAACGGAAAACTGGATAAAGAATCAATGAAAAGCCTTTGGAATGAAAAAGAAGCCAAGCGCTTAGGGCCTGATCCATTGGCCTTGCGGGTATACACGTCGCGTTTGCTGGGCCGGGACATGGACCTGGTCATGCACGGCGGGGGGAACACTTCGGTCAAAACCACGGTCAGGAATTTTCTGGGCGAAGATGAAAGGGTGCTTTATATCAAAGGCAGCGGTTGGGACCTGGCAACCATCAAGGCCGAAGGTTTTGCCGCAGTCAAAATGGGCACCTTGTTGCGCATGGCCTCCATGGAGCAATTGACGGATACGGACATGGTGCGTGAGCAAAGGGCGGCCATGCTCAACCCCAATGCACCATCTCCGTCGGTAGAAGCCATTCTTCATGCTATCATCCCCTATAAATACGTGGACCATTCCCACGCGGATGCCATTGTCAGCATTACCAACACCCCGCAGGGCAGGAAATATATCCAGGAAATTTACGGCAAGCGGCTGTTGGTTGTGCCGTATGTGATGCCCGGCTTTGTCCTGGCCCGTCGCGTTTATGAAATGACCCGCTCCCTGGACTGGACCACCTGCCAGGGCATCGTGCTTTTAAACCATGGTCTTTTTACCTTTGCCAACGGTGCCCAAGAAAGTTATGAAAAACATATCAATCTTGTCACCGAGGCAGAAAGCTACATTAAGAAACAAAAGAGAGCTTCGTTTAAGTTTGTATTGGGTAATTTAAAAACCGTTGACTTATTATCCCTGGCCCGTTTGCGTAAGGCGGTAAGCCTGGTCAGGCAGGGTGCGGTGTTTGCTGTTTTGAAAAATGACAATCATAGTATTGCCTTTAGCCGGATGGGGAACATCAAATCCGTGGCCACCCGCGGGACCCTGACCCCGGACCATGTCATCCGCACCAAACCAAAGCCGGCCATTATCGGCAAGAATATAGAAGGAGACATCCAAGCATTTGCCAAGAATTATAAAATTTATTTTGATCGCTACACCGACGGCAAATTAAAATGCCTGGATTGGGCCCCGCGCTGGGCGGTTTGGCCTGGGTATGGGGTGGTTGCTTTCAGCCGTTCTTTGGGCGAAGCCGGCATTATCAGCGATATTGCGGAGCATACGATGCTTGCCATTCAACGGGCAGAATCCATGGGTGGATGGAAGCCTGTTGGTGAGAAAGATTTATTTGATGTGGAATATTGGGAATTGGAACAGGCTAAACTGGCGAAGAACCCTAAGCCCTTGGTTTTGCAGGGAAAGATAGCGCTGGTCACCGGGGCTGCTTCCGGCATCGGTCGTGCCTGTGTAGAGCGTTTGTTGGCCAATGGCGCTTGCGTTGCGGCGCTCGACATCAATCGGAACGTGTCATCCCCGAATGCTTTTGTCGGGGATCTAGAAAATATTTTACCTATTATCTGCAACATGACTAAAGAACCAGACATCAAGAGTGCCATCGAAAAAACCGTGCGACGCTTTGGCGGCTTGGACATCATTGTCAGCAATGCCGGTGTTTTTCCACCGAGCATGGACATCGTGTCCATGGACTCAGGCGCTTGGGACAAAAGCCTGCAGATCAATTTGACCAGCCATCAGCGATTGATGACGGCAGCTATTCCCTATTTAAGCCACGGCATTGACCCGACGGTGATTATCATCGCTTCTAAAAATGTTCCGGCCCCTGGTCCTGGTGCCGGGGCTTATTCGGTCGCTAAAGCAGGATTGACACAATTAGGCAGGGTGGCGGCACTGGAATTAGGGGCGCATGGCATCCGGGTCAATATGCTTCATCCCAACCAGGTTTTTGACACTGCGATATGGACCAAGGACACTTTAGAAAAACGCGCCCGCCATTATGGGCTTTCCGTGGAAGAGTATAAAACCAGCAATGTGCTCCGCACTGAAATCACATCCCGTGACGTCGCAGAATTAGTCTGCACCATGGCAGGTCCCGCCTTTGCCAAGACCACCGGCGCACAAATCCCCATCGACGGCGGCAACGAAAGAGTGATATAAACTACCTACGGCGCAGGCGCATGCGACGGGGGGTTGAGAAGGCCATCACCGGAGATTTAGGCTGGTGGAATTTCTCTAATTGGATGGTGGGATGGCTGTCAGCCACCGGCAAGGTCTGGTTGATGATCCGTTCGATATTCTTGACATCTAAGCGCTGGTCAGGGGTGGCAAAAGACACCGCATGCCCGGCAAATCCTGCGCGGCCGGTGCGTCCGATGCGATGCACATAATTTTCCGGGTCATCCGGCAGATCATAATTAATGACTAGTTCAATGCCCTTGACGTCAATACCGCGGGCGGCAATGTCCGTTGCTACTAAAATACGGTATTTCCCTCTTTTAAAACCTTCCAATGCTTCTTTACGCTGGCTCAGAGAGCGGTCGGAATGTGTTTCCGCAGCATTATGCTTCATGCCCCGCAATTGCTTGGTCAGTCGCGCCACGGAGAATTTGGTGCGGCAGAAGATCAGGACAGACCCTTTATATTTAGCCAGCATACTTTCCAGTAATTCGTGTTTTAATTCTTTCTTCACAATAAATAATTCCTGGGTGACCTTATCAGCCATGGTGCCGGCGGGGGCGACTTCCACACGCACGGGCAGTTTCATGTAACTACGGGCAATATTCATGATGGCTTCAGGCATGGTCGCGGAAAAGAGCATGGTTTGTCTGTCCTGCGGCACCTGTTTGAGTAATTGTTGGATCTGGGGGCCAAAACCCATATCGAGCATGCGGTCAGCTTCATCCAGTACCAGAATATGCGCGTCATTTAAGTTAAGTGTTTTTTGCTGCATATGGTCGATTAAACGGCCGGGAGTACCGATCAAAATACGCGGATGTCCCTTTAGGCTCTGGATCTGCTTGCCCATGGAATCCCCGCCGATCAAAACAACGGTCTTGAATCCCAGCGCGGTGGCGATCTTACGCAGGCTTTCATCAACCTGGATGGCCAATTCACGGGTGGGAACAACGATCAAGGCGCGGCCTTTGATTTGGGCCAGACGCTGGATCATTGGAATGCCGAAGGCCATGGTCTTGCCTGTGCCGGTTTGGGCAATGCCCATGACGTCCTGGCCTTGCAAGCCTATGGGAATGGCCTGGTATTGAATTTTAGTGGGAACGGTGAATTTTAGACGTTCGATAACGCCCAGGATTGCAGGCGCAATGCCTAACCCGTAAAAATTTTGTTCATTCTGTGACATAGTTCTCTTTCTTGAAGATATTGATTATTAGTTACAAGTCCTCAAGACTAACACTATTTTGCCAAATATGCAAGGGAAGGAATCTGGTTGGCGTTTAAAGGCTCTTGTGCTATAATTTCCGCTTCTATAAATCTAATAAACAATATTCCTAGAGATGTGCCTCTACCTTTAGATAAAATAGAAAAAAGGCCTTTATGATTTCTGCTAATAATGTATCGCTCCAATTTGGCAAGCGTATCCTCTTTGACGGGGTCAACATCACCTTTAACCCCGGCAATTGCTATGGCATTATCGGCGCCAATGGTTCCGGTAAATCGACTTTTTTAAAAATTCTTTCCGGGGATTTGGATACCACCTCAGGCGCGGTGAATGTCGCCGGTGGCAAACGTATTTCCGTCTTAAAGCAGGACCAGTTCGCTTTTGATGAGGTTACTGTGCTTATGACTGTTGTCATGGGGCATAAAGAACTCTATAAGGTGATGAAGGAAAAAGACGAGCTTTACGCTAAACCAGATTTCAGCGATGCGGACGGCCTGCGCGCCTCGGAACTTGAGGCTGAATTTGCTGAGATGAACGGCTGGAACGCGGATTCCGAGGCAGGGAAACTTTTAAGTGATTTGGGCATCGGGGAAGAATTGCACCAGCAGCAAATGAAGCAGTTGGAAGGTTCTCAAAAGGTGCGTGTGCTTTTGGCCCAGGCCTTATTCGGCAATCCGGACATCCTGATCCTGGATGAGCCGACCAACTCATTGGATGTCGATACGTGCATGTGGCTCGAGGAGTTTTTGATCAATTTTGAGAATACCGCCATTGTAGTTTCTCACGACCGCCACTTCCTGGATAAAGTCTGCACCTATGTCTGTGATATTGATTTCGGTAAAATCCAGATGTTCTCAGGGAATTACAGTTTTTGGATCGAGGCAAGCCAGTTGGCCTTAAGGCAGCGTTCCGAGTCCAATAAAAAGACAGAAGACAAGCGTAAAGAACTGCAGGATTTCATTGCCCGTTTCTCGGCGAACGCTTCCAAGGCCCGCCAGGCCACCTCCCGTAAAAAGATCCTGGAGAAATTGACCCTGGATGAAATCAAGCCATCATCGCGCAAATACCCCTTTATAAATTTTAAGCCGGAGCGCGAGGCCGGCAATGATGTTTTGCATATTGAAAACCTGACTAAATCCATCGATGGGCAGTTGATGTTTAAGAATTTTTCTTTGCACGTCCACAAAGGGGACAAGATCGCCTTTGTCGGCCCCAATGACCTGGTCAAGACCACCTTGTTCCAGATTTTGATGGGGGAGATGAAGGCCGACAGCGGTTCTTTTAAATGGGGGGTATCAACGAGCCAGACGTATTTCCCCAAGGACAATGCCAAATATTTTGATGTGGATTTAAATGTGGTCGATTGGCTCAGGCAATACTCCATTGAGAAAGATGAGAATTTTGTGCGTGGCTTCTTGGGTCGCATGCTTTTTACCGGCGAAGAGAGCTTAAAGAAGGTGCGGGTGCTCTCCGGCGGCGAGAAGGTGCGCTGTATGCTTTCGCGCATGATGTTGACCGGGGCCAATGTGGTCATCTTGGATGAGCCCACCAATCACCTGGATTTGGAGGCCATTACTTCTCTTAATAAGGGCATGGAAACTTTCCCTGGGACAATTCTGTTTTCGTCGCATGACCATCAGTTGGTCCAGACGGTGGCTAACCGTATTATTGAGGTGACTCCGGCTGGGCATATTGATAAAATAGGCTTGCCGTACGATCAATATTTGGAAGATGCGCGCATCAAGGAGCAGCGCCAGCAGTTGTATGGCAGTGCGGTGAATTCGTAGGATTAATGAGAGAGGTGGGTCACGGCTGTGGAAAAACGCTGGTGACACAACACCTCTCCTTTTCTGGATATATTTGGATAGAAATTCTATAATTTGATAGTAAGTTTTTGGTTGGAGAGGTGGCCGAGTGGTTTAAGGCGCACGCCTGGAAAGCGTGTGGACGTCGAAAGGCGTCTCGAGAGTTCGAATCTCTCCTTCTCCGCCAGTTATATCGGCGTTTATCTCAGTTGAGAGATAGGTAATCCCTGCAATAGTAATTGCTATTGCAGGGATTTTTTATGTCTGCATGTGAATTCTTCTTCATCTTGTATTCATCTCTCCTTCATATTGTATTCATCTCTCCTTCATATTGGTGCTGCTATAACTATAACCTGTAAGATGAAGAAGTTTGAGAATTAAACCGTAGGTACAAAAAAAGAGGAGTCATCCATGCAAAACGATTACAACAATAAACAGGGACAAGGGCAAACTATCGCCGATAAAGCCAGCGAGTTTGCAAGATCATCCGGCCAACAAGCTGAGGAAAAGGGCAAGGAAATTGCTGCTAATGCCCAGAAAATGCTTAAACAAGGCCAAGAACAAGCAGGCAAAGCGTTCGAATCGTTGGATAAACAGGTCCGTCAAAACCCATGGCCTGTTATAGCGGGAGTGGCTGTTGGGGCCTTTTTATTAGGGTCCTTAGTTAGCAAATCCAATAAGTAATAATATTCTCCCTTTCCATGGTCATTCCTTGGAGTAGGGAGTTTAATTTTCATAATAGGGAGAAATTAATGGTTATTACTTCAGGGACACTATTAACAATTATCCTGGTGCTTTTATTGATAGGCTGCTTACCCACATGGCCGCACAGTAAGTCGTGGGGCTATGGGCCGATGGGCGTACTCATGACGGTCCTTGTCATCGTCCTGATCATGAAGTTACTTGGGTATCATCATATTTGAAAGAAATAAAATGGGAGCCACCCCGCCTTTCGGTGGGGTGGTTTTCTTATTAAATGAAAGGTGCATTGTATGAAAAAACCTGACACAAAGAATGCAAACATTGAAACGCCCTCATTATTATCCGGCAATGAATTCAGGAGGGCTTTAAATAACCTCGATGATTGGCAATCAACGGATGATCACAAAATGATCTACCGTGAGTTTATTTTCCATGATTTTATGGCCGCCATTGACATGATTGATCAGGTTGCTATTATTGCGGAAGATGAAAAACATCACCCGGATATCCATTTGACACAATACCGCAATCTGCGTATAGGTCTGACAACGCATGATGTGGGTGGACTTTCTGATAAGGATTTCGCTGTAGCTATGAAGATCAACGACTTGCCATTTAACAAAGAGCATCAGCAATTGCAGAATAAAAAACAAGCTCAACCCAAGAAAAGTAAAGGGGCAAGCTTAGTAGGAAAGAAGAATAGCAACGCTAAGGAAGCCAAATCTAGGAAAATTATAAATAGAATAGATCAACGCATCAAAAAAGCATAACCCATATTAATAAACTAATGTCTAGGATAAAAGCCATGATTATAATCATGGCTTTTATCTTTCCTGTGGCGATAGGATGTGTATATAATTATATTAAAGCCCGGGACGTATCTTAAATTAATGGTTATGCTTTGTCTTTATGAATAAATTACTTTCAATACTGGCCATTATTGGACTAGGGGTCCTTACCTACTCCAACTCCTTTTTTTGTTCTTTTCATTTCGATGATGACGCCTACATCGTCAATGATTTTGCTATAAAAAATCTCCATAATCTGGCAGATATCTGGAATGTCTGTCCCTGTCGATTTATTACTTTTCTGTCCCTGGCTGTTAATTATCATTTTCATCAGCTCAATGTTTTTGGTTATCATGTTTTTAACTTGGCTATCCATCTGGGTTCAGCCATTTTAGTGTGGTGGCTGGTCCTGTTGACTTTTTCAACCCCTGCCATGAAAGAAGAGAAAATTGCAGCTCACGCCAATATTATCGCTTTATTCGCGGGGCTGATCTTTGTAAGCCATCCGCTCCAGACCGAGGCAGTGACCTATATCTGGCAGCGGGCTGCGTCCATGGTCGCTTTCTTTTATCTGGCGTCTTTGAGTTTTTATGTCAAGTCAAGGCTGTTGGACAGTCGTCCGCAAGCTGAACCGGCCATAGGCCCGGGAATATTTTATTATCTTCTTTCCCTGGCCGCAGCCGTGGCCGCGATGTTCACCAAAGAAAATGCCATCACCTTGCCGCTGATGATCTTGTTTTACGAGATCACCTTTATCAAACCTAAAAAGAATTTGGATTGGCTGCAATTATTTCCATTCCTGCTGGCCTTTTTTATTATCCCCAAAACCATGATGTTGACCATGTCCGCCCGTTTTCAGGAGATCAGGACAATCGTCGAGGGGCCTGGCGGCATTTCGCCTTTGGATTACCTGCTGACCCAGTTCAGGGTCATGATGACCTATATCAGGTTGCTTTTTTTGCCGTTTAATTTAAACCTGGATTACGACTATCCCATCTTTAAAAGTTTTTTTGAAACACCTGTCTTGATAAGTTTTTTATCTTTAGCGGCCATCTTTTATTTCGCAAAACGGATGTTCTCAAAATACAGGCTGATCTCTTTTTCCATATTCTGGTTTTTCCTGACACTTTTGCCTGAATCGAGTATTTTACCGCAGGCAGATGTCATTTTCGAACATAGGCTTTATTTGCCATTGGCGGGGTATTGCATATTCTTGCCCAGTGGTATTTATTATTTGTGTATCGCTGCGAGCCCGAGGGGCGAAGCAATCCCTAAAAGAATAATCAGTTTAATGGTTGTCATTTTATCCTTAATACTCGCACTCAATACTTTCCTGACCTATCAACGCAATAAAATCTGGAAAAATGAAATTGTCTTGTGGCAGGATGTTGTCCAAAAATCCCCTCATAAAGCACGGCCTTACATCAATCGCGGGTGGGCGTATTATAATCAAGGCAACTTTATTCAGGCCATGTCCGATTATACTAAAGCCATTGAAATAAACCCTGATCTTATATATCCCTATGATGACCGCGGCCTCATTTATGCCCGGCAAGGTGAGTTGACACGGGCCATTTCTGAGTACAATAAAGCCATTGCCATCAATCCTTATTATGCCAAGGTCTATGATGATCGCGGCGTTACGTATTTAAAACAGGACCATTACCTTCAAGCCCTGGCAGATTTTAATAAAGCCATCAAGGTCAATCCAGAATATGTGGACGCCTACAATGACAGAGGCGGATTTTATGCCCAGCAGGGAAAGCTGTCCCAGGCCATGATTGATTATAAAAAATCTATTAAAATAGACCCTGACCAGGTGGACATCAGGTTTAAGCTTTTTGACCTGTCCGGTCAAAAATCCGCAGCACCGTCTAATTGGCATTTTTCTAAATAATATGGTACCTTTTAGATACCATTTAAGGAAAAGCCATGTTACGACGCCTTTGGTGTGTTCCCACACTTCTTTGCTTTATATTATCTACGCTTAGCTTGCCTCAACGCGCAGCGGCCCAGAATCTGGCTGATTTGCCTGTGCCTGGTGCCATGGTGCATTTAAGCGTGGGGTATACGCCCCTTTTGTTAAGGGGCTTAAAGGTGCATCCGGACAATCCGCTTTTATTTGATTTTATCGTCGATACCGGCAATGATTCGCCCGCATCGCTTAAATCCCAGTCCATCCGCCTTATTAAATATTTTCTGGCATCCCTGACCGTCCCTGAGAGTGAACAATGGGTCAATTTGTCTCCTTATGAAAAACAGCGCATCATCCCTGAGGTGATGGGCCAGACGGAATTAGGCCGGGACATGTTAGTCGAAGACTATATTCTCAAACAGTTGACGGCCAGTCTGGCTTATCCGGAAAGTGGCTTAGGCCGCGACTTTTGGGACACTATTTACGCTAAGGCTTCCCGGCTTTATGGCACCACACAAATCCCTGTCAATACGTTTAACAAGGTCTGGATTGTTGCGGACAAGGCCAAGGTCTATGTTTACGATAATGCCGCCTATGTAGTGGCGGCCCATCTAAAGGTGATGTTGGATGAAGATTATCTGGCCATGCAGAAAAACCAGAAACCTGCTGCCCAATCCGGTATTTATGCCCAGATGGTACGTAAGTTGATTTTGCCTGAGATTGAAAAAGAGGTCAATACCGGCAAAAACTTCACGGCCTTGCGCCAGATTTTTTATTCCATGATTTTAGCCACCTGGTATAAAAGAAACCTGAAGGAGGTTTTGCTCAACCAGGTGTATACCGACAAATCCAAAATTAAGGGTGTCGATATCAAAGACAAGAGGGTTAAGGAGGAAATTTATCAGCAGTACTTAAAAGCCTACAAGAAAGGCGTTTTTAATTACATCAAAGAAGATATTGATACAACCAGTGGCCAAAACATTCCTCGCAAATATTTCTCCGGCGGTCTGACGCAGATGGACATGGCGCAGGTGGTAGATAGAAATGATCCTGATCTAGCTGTATTTATCGGCCAGCCTCAAAAGGGTGGTCTTTTTGAGGTAGATGCTAGTATGAATGCCGAACACGATGATCTTTGGGAACCTATTAATGTGCAGCGGTCTGTGATGAGCCAGTTGCGCCATTTGCGCCGGAACGTTTATCTTAGAGAAAATGGAGATTTTGAGAATGAAATGGCTCTCCATTATGCTAAGACATTCGTCCAACAAATGCTCTCAAATAATAGCCTAGAAATGCAAGAAAGCCTTCGGCATTACGATATGTATGCTTATGTGGCCCAGTATTTCAAAAGACATTGGGACCAACGGACAAGGCCTAGTAATCAGGACATTATAACGGACAGCATTAAAGAAGCCTTAGAAGAAGAAAGAAAAACCTTTAAAGAGGAGAAAGTTTTAAGTGATGCGGGTATTTTTCAGATGGGTACGGGCATGTTGGGCAGTGTTTCCGTGAATAAATTTTTGCCACTGGTAGAAAATATTTCGCTTTATTCAAGGTCTCTGGATGAGGAGTTGGCCAAACAGTGGGAAAGTAATTCCCAACGTTATAAGGGAAAAAAGATGTCTTTAGTAAAGGGAGATGTGTCGAGCGGCGAGGACCTTAAAACAGCCATGAAAGATTTTAAAATAAACGCCGGGCTTGACCCCGCGGACGGGGGAATCCATAGACATTTATTTGCCCTTCACTTCGCAGAGAACCCTAAATCCCCATATATTAGCATTCAGGATATTTTAAATTTAATGACGGTGCTCCAGACTGTTCAGGAAGAAGGGATTGGTAATTTTATTTTTGTTTCCAGTGTCCTTGTTCATTATGGAATTAAGAAACAGCCTTATGCTTTTAGGAAGTATATTGAAGAGAAAATAGTAAGGATGTTTTGTGAAGCTCATGGCATTAAATATGTTATTTTGCGGCTGCCTAATGTGGCAGGCTCCTTTAGAGTTGGCAAAATACGTCGGGGTGACCAGCATAAACGTGTGATTGCCTCTATGGTCGAGGAGGGTGAGGATTTTAGGATGTGGGATGCTAATGCTGAAATAGCCCCCATTGGCCTGGATGACGCAACCGACGCTATTGTCAAGGCTGCGGTCTATTTACGTAATGGTAATCCCAGTACGACTATCGATTTAGCAGGTAAAGAAAAGATGACGCTCAAGCAAATCCAAGATTTGTTTAATAATATTGAAGATTTGATGGAAAATGGCAAAACTATCAATGAGTTGATATTTCAGCCCTATGATTACAATCGTCTAGCCCAAAATTTAAAACTCCATTGGCATGCCAAGGCCTCAATTGCACAGATATTACAGCAGGTCATCCTCGTTAAGATGTCTCCTAAAAAGCCTGTGATGCCTAGTTCGACAATTGCCCCAAAGAAGCCAACGGAAGCGGAGCTTTTAGAAAAATTAAAGCAAGCATTGTCAGAGGGTATCAATAAAGGATTTTTTAGCCAAGAAAGTGCGCTTGAGTGTATGACAGGTATTCTCATGTATTCAATCCCCCAGAATACAATGGCATTTAAGATCTTCGAGAAGGCGCTTCAGGGCTTTGATCCAGATAAAGAATTAAATTTTAATGAACGATTGTTTGGCACTAGAAGTTTTGTAAAAGCGCTGGCAGATTATGGAGAACACCTTGAGGATCACCGTACGGAACCCTTATCCAAAGAACAGTACCAATGGGTTTTGGAGATAGGTGAAAAATATTTAGAGCGTAATCATGCGATGATTAGTCAAATTTCTACCATGGTCCCCAATCCACCCGGCGGTATTGATTTAAACGGCCAAAATCTCCGCATGGATGTGACGCAAGATGAGCATGGCATGACCATGCATTTTGACCCGGCCATGCTGGAAGAGTTCAAAAAGGGGGATTTTAGTGGGATTTCACCAGTGATCCTACGTATTACGCCTATCAGTGATATCCTGCCGCTTTTAGGGATAAAAAAATGAAATGTGCCCATACCCGTCCAGGGGGGCATATTTTAATACTTCCCAAAAACCCTCAGAAATAGTATAATTTCAGCCTAAGATTTTCATACTATGCCTATACCATTAAATAAATTAAGTGAACTTGAGCAAATGAATTTATCCGGTGATTTCAGCCATCTACGGGTTGTTATCGATAATTTACCGGATTATATTTATTTCAAAGACACCAGCCACCGGTTTATTGATGCCAACAAGGCCACGATCAGCATCATGCGCTGCAAGTCGCTCAGTGAGCTCATTGGCAAGACTGATTTTGATTTTTATCCGAGGGAATTCGCGGAAAAGTTTCTGGCCGATGAGAAGGAGATATTCCGCACCGGCCGCTCCAAAATGGACATTGTGGAAACCATCATTGATGAAAAGGAAAGTTTAAGGATTTTATCGACCAGCAAGGTGGTCCTTAAAGATAAGAATGGAAAACCGGTGGGATTGGTCGGCATCGGCCGTGACATTACAGAACGCAAGCAGGCCGAAGATGTCCTCAAGCGCGACAACCAGATGTTCGAAAAGATCATTGAGGAGCGGACTAAAAAATTATTAGAAACACAGTCTGAGTTGGCCCGCTCGCGTTATCTTTCAGACATAGGAAAATTGGCGGCCATGGTGGGGCATGAATTAAGGAACCCTCTGGCCGTCATTCAACTGGCCACAGAAAAATTAAAGAAGGACCCCAATTTAACTGACAATAAATACCTGGTCAATATCAGCAAGAAGCTGACTGAGAGCAATACCATCATTGATAATTTATTAACGTATTCGCGTCTCAAGCCTCCTGCTTATGAGAACGCTGATCTTTTAAAACTGCTTTATGAATGCGTTAATGTTTTCAAAGAGAAATTCAAAGATGTTTCCGTTACAATGAAACATGACAGGGAAATGTTGAACGTTAAAGTGGACCCTCTGCAGGTCAAGCAGGTCTTTGCCAATATTCTAAATAACGCGGCCCAGGCCCGTTGTTCCAATATAGAATTGATAGTGACAGAAACCGCCGATAAAATTAAAATCGTGTTTAAAGACGATGGGGTGGGGATTGAGCCGGAAGATTTGGAGAAAGTTTTTCAGCCGTTCTTTTCCAATAAGCCCAAAGGCACTGGTTTAGGCTTGACGATCTGCAGTGAATTGATCCACCTTCATGGAGGCAGGATTGATGTGGAAAGTATTAAAGATAAAGGAACGACATTTACGGTCATTCTTCCTATAAAACGCTAAGCGTTACCGCTAGACAAGAATCTTCCAAACAATTTTATGAAAACCCAGATGCTGGATATAAAAATGCGGGATGGAATCTGTGATGCCTTTATCGCCTACCCGGAAGATAGCGGTATTTATCCCGCTGTCTTATTTTTAATGGATGCTTTCGGGCTTCGGGACTATCTCTATGAAATGGCCAGGACCCTGGCTGCCCGTGGGTATTACGTGCTTCTGCCCAATGTGTTTTACCGTATCCACCGGACGCCTGTGCTTGATGTGAAATTTCCGGTGCGCCCAGAGGATATGCCGGAGGTGTCCAAACGCCTCATGCCCTTGTTTCAAAGTTTTAAACCTGAACAGGCGATGAGCGATATGCCCGTATTCATTGATTTCCTCTCCGGACAAAAGCAGGTGATACCTGGTAAAATTGGTGTGACCGGCTATTGCCTGGGAGGCAGGTTAGCCATCATGGCAGCGGCCCATTATCCTGACCGGATTGCTGCAGCTGCCAGTTTTCATGCCGGTAATCTGGCCACAGAGATGCCGGACAGCCCGCACCGGCTTCTCAACCAGATCAAGGCCACGCTCTACATCGCCCATGCCGATCATGATAAATCCATGCCGCCTGAACAAATAGAACGTCTTCGGAAAGCCCTGGAAGAATCAGGAGTAAGGTGCCAAGCCGAGCTTTACAGCGGCGCTGCCCATGGTTTTACCATGGCTGACCTGCCGTCCTACAATGAGCAAGCCCTTAAAAGACATTGGCAAAAGCTTTTTGAACTTCTTGAAACGTCCCTGCCTCAAGTCCCGTAAGCTTTTTTATTGCCCAAAATAGAAGTATTGGTTTAAATTATTCGCCCAGCAGCGTTTTTATGGAGGACAAAAGCTTGTTGGGGTCGAATGGTTTTGTGATGGCGGGATAAAACTGGCCGGCGACGTTCACCTGGTCAAGTTCGGTGCTTTGCGGCAAATAGGAATTCATGGCCGTAAAAAAGAGGATCGGGATGTCCCTGGTTTCTTCATACGACTTTAAAAGCTGGACAGCCTCTCCGCCGTGCATCTGCGGCATCATTACATCCATGATGATCAGGTCTGGTTTGTGCTGTAGGGCTTTTTTGACGCCGTTATCACCATCATTGGCAAAAATCACTTCATAGTTATTACGTTTTAACCTGTTTTCAACCAGGTCAATGATATCTACGTCATCGTCGACTATTAATATTTTTTTCATGGTACTGATCCTTTCTTTAAAGTCCCATAGGTGCCTTGGGAAGGCTGAAGATGAATTTTGTACCCACCTTTTCCGTGCTTTCCGCGTGGATCTCTCCGCCATGCAGTTCAATAATGTTCTTTGAAATGACCAGCCCCAGGCCGGTCCCTTTTTCCTGCTGGTTTTTCAGGCCCAGCTGGTGGAATTTTGAAAACAAGTGGGGCACATCCTTGGGGGCCATCCCGACCCCGGAATCCTCGACAATGCATTCAATAAGACCGCCCTTTTCCCTGGCAGATATTTTAATATATCCTTTTTCCGTGAATTTATACGCATTGCCCACCAGGTTTATCAAGACCTGGGTGAGCTTGTCTTTGTCCGCGTGGACGTCCGTGGGGCTGGGCGGTAAATCAGAGGTGATCGTCAGTCCTTTTTTTTCGACCCTGATGGAAAAATCGGAAATGACCTCCTTGATGATTTCTCTCAAATCGACCTTTTTTTTGAAGATTTCCAATTTCCCTTTTTCAATTTTGGAGATATCGAGCATATTGTCGATCAGGGATTTCAAGCGATCGATATTTCTAAGCGACATATGGAAGTATTTCTGCTGGGTTTCATTGACTTCCCCGAACATTCCCTCAGAGGCCTGGCGGATGCTTTCCTGGATGATGGTCAAGGGCAGGCGGAATTCGTGGGAGACATTGTTGACAAAATCATCCTTAAGCTGGTCGAGCATCTTAAGTTCTTCATTTTTTATTTTCAGCTCGTTGATATTGGTCTCTAATTGTTTGATCACCGCGGAAAAAGTATGGCTCAGGACGAGCAGTTCATTTTTTCCCTGGTTGAGTTCCCGGACGGTTTCGGGGCTTAAAAAAGGCTCAATGGCCTTGCGGTTTTCTTTGGCAATCTTGATGGCCTTGGCCAACAGGGAACGGATGGAAAAGTATCCAAATAGAACACCAATGGCCATAAGGATCATGGCGGCGATCCCTATTTTCATGTTCTTGAAATAGACATAATAAAGAAGCACCATCGGTATGATCGAGGAAATAAGGAAAAGAATGGCGAACTTACGCAGAACGGAGACTTCTTCGAGGGAGGCGACAAAAAACAGTTCTTTATCTTTTGACATCATGGTTTTTGAGGCCCTTTAATTAAACTCCTATATTATATAACCGGAATGGCAGCTTGTTAGGAAAATAAAAAAAATTTATTCTGAGGGAGGCAGCTGGCTTTATTGAAAATATATCATAATAAGGTATAATAAACTTTCTGATATCCTGACTTCATTTTAAGGAGAATGACATGGAACAAATTAAAGCTTATGGGACACCAGAGGCAAACAAGCCGTTAGGGCCGGTGCAGATCAACCGCCGTGATCCAGGCGTTGAGGATGTAGCCATTGACATCGCCTATTGCGGTGTCTGCCATTCCGATATCCACCAGGCGCGCAACGAATGGGGCAATTCCCTATATCCCATGGTGCCTGGTCATGAAATCACCGGGACCGTGACAAGGGTGGGCCTCAACGTCAAACGGTTTAAGGTGGGAGACAAGGTCGGTGTCGGTTGTTTGGTCGACTCTTGCCGTCAATGTCCGGATTGCCGTGAAGGACTGGAACAATTTTGCGTCAGACCGGTATTTACTTATAACAGTCTTGAAAAAGACAATAAAACCCTGGCCCAAGGCGGCTATTCCACTAAAATCGTGGTGCATCAGGATTTTGTTTTACGTATCCCGGACAATCTGCCTCTTGATAAGGCGGCCCCGCTTTTATGCGCAGGGATTACGACCTATTCGCCCCTGCATCATTGGAAGGCCGGTCCGGGAAAGCGGGTGGCTGTCATTGGTTTAGGCGGATTGGGCCATATGGCTGTTAAAATCGCCCATGCCATGAAGGCAGAGGTCACGGTGTTAACCAGGACCTTGGACAAAAAAGATGATGCCAAGCGCCTGGGCGCGGACCAGGTGTATGCCACCAGTGATCCGGAAACATTTAATAAACTTTCCCGTTATTTTGATTTGATCATCAATACTGTGTCCGTGAAGCTTGATTGGGGCCAGTACTTGGGGCTTCTCAAACGGGACGGTTCCATGGTCCTTTTGGGGGTGCCGAGCGATGCGCCGGAGCTCCATGCCTTTCCTTTGATCATGGGCCGCCGCAGCCTGGCTGGCTCGCTGATCGGCGGCATCAAGGAAACCCAGGAGATGCTGGATTTTTGCGGTAAGCATAATATTACCTCAGACATAGAATTAATACCGATCAATAAAATTAATGAAGCCTTTGAGCGCGTCGTCAAATCCCAGGTCAAATACCGCTTTGTCGTTGACATTGCTTCGTTGAAATAGCCATTTTGAGGAGAGGATATGGTCCGTAAGAGCTTGTGTTCTTTATTTTTATTTCTGGTACTGGGTACTTGGGCGTTTGCCCAGGATGAGGATTTGCAATCGGCCACGGATTCTAAGGTCGATAAAATGAAAAAAGAGTTAAAATTGACCGAAGCCCAAGCAGATGCTGTTGAGCCTATCATCAAGGATTATCTGGTTAAACGTAACGCCTTTTTAGAGGAGATCAACGGCCAGGGCATCGTTGACCATGTTTCTGTCAAAAGCACATTGAGTAAATTGAGGGACATTGAGGACAAGAAATTGGCAAAAATTCTTAATCCTGATCAGATGGAAAAATGGACCAATAAAGAGAATTTAATGGCCTCCCTTAATCCTGACAGTATGGGCAGTTCATGGGATGATGATTCTACGGGGATAACGCCGGAAGGCGCTAATTTTAAGTTTTGATTTGAAGGATGCCATTATTATGGTATAGTATCCCCTTATTATTTAGACACTTGGAGCATAATAGTAATGGTTTCTAATTATTAACTAATGCATTTTTAACAGAGATTTGATTAAGATTATCTATCTTTTTTCAGCTCTTTTACAATTGAAGGTTTAGATTAATGAAGAAAAGGCGTGTGGTTATTACCGGTTTGGGTGTCGTTGCCTGCAATGGAATAGGCAAGGAAGAATTTTGGCAAGCCAATATTAAAGGCCGTTCAGGCATAGGTAAGATCACCGGTTTTAATACGGATGCCTTTGAAACCAAAATAGCAGGCGAGATCAAGAATTTTGATCCCAGCCGATACATGCCTGCAGAGGTGGCCAAAAAGGTCGATAGATTTGTCCATTTTGGGCTGGCTTGCACTAAAATGGCCCTTGAGGATAGCCGCCTGGACATTGAAGCCCAGGACAAGCGCCGGGTAGGCGTGGTCATCGGTTCAGGCCTGGGCGGGATGATGTTTCATGAAGAACAAATGGTCTTGTATTTTCAGAAGCCGAATAACCGTGTCCATCCCAGCTCTGTACCTAAAATTTCTCCCAATGCGGTATCAAGCCATATCGCCATCCAGCACGGGTTTTTGGGCCCCAACATGGTGATTTCGACGGCCTGCGCTTCTGCCAGCCATGCCATTGGCGAGGCCTTCCGTAAAATCCAATGGAACGACATGGATATTTGTGTGACAGGCGGGGTGGAAGCGACCCTGACGCCCCTTAATTTTGAGGCGTATTATTCTTTAAGGGTGATGTCGAAGAATCCGGATCCCCAGGGCGCGTCCCGTCCCTTTGATTTGGAACGCGATGGTTTTGTTTTAAGTGAAGGCGGTGGGGTTGTTATTATCGAGGAGTTGGAACATGCGCTCCAGAGAAACGCGCCCATCTATGCTGAGATTGTGGGGTATGCCAGCAATTCCGGCGCCCGTCACATGGTCATGCCTGACTTAAGCGGTGAAGACGCGGCCCGGGTCATGGCCGATGCCCTGAAAAACGGCGGTTTGGAGACAGACAGCGTTGATTATATCAATGCCCATGCAACCTCAACAGTGGCCAATGACCGCGCCGAGACCAAGGCCATTAAAAATGTATTTGGTCCTCGTGCTTATAAGATTCCGGTTTCTTCAACGAAATCGATGATCGGCCATAGCCTGGGGGCCGCAGGCGGCATTGAAGCGGTGGTCTGCGCGCTGGCCATTAAAAATAAATTTATTCCGCCGACCATCAATTATAAGACCAGGGACCCGGAATGTGATTTGGATTATGTGCCATTGGAAGGCCGGCCGGCCCAATTATCTGTTGTTTTGTCCAATTCATTTGGGTTCGGTAATTGCAATGCCTGTATTGCATTTTCAGATTTTAAAGGAGATTGATATACATGACTTACGCTGAAGTAGAGTTGACGGTTAAAGAAATATTGGCCAAACAATTGACCATGGAAATTGGGAAAATCGGTTTGGAGTCGCGTTTGGTCGAAGATTTAGGAGTGGATTCTTTTGGTTCCGTAGAAATCGCCTTTGAACTGGAAGAAAAATTCGGGCTAAAAATTCCTGATGCGGCGCTTTACGAAGCCAAGACGGTCAAAGACATTGTGGATTATATCGCCACCCAAAAAGAGAGCAAGTAGTCATGGCAGTCAGGTTTTCCGCTAATTTAAAAAATTTGTTCAGGTCCGCTGAAAAATCAGCTTTGCCGGACAATGGTTTTGAATTACCTGGCCAGAATGGCGAAGCCGTCATCCTCATTCATGGCATGACAGGCACGCCGCATGAGATGAGGTTTCTGGCCAATTATTTGAACCGGCAGGGCTATGCTGTTTATTGCCCGCGCCTGGCCAATCACGGGGCTCCTTTACATGTGTTGCAGATGAGCAAATGGCAGGATTTTTACCAGACAGTCCGTCAATGCTATTTACAAATCCGCGGCCAGTACAAACATGTCTACACCGGCGGGCTTTCAATGGGCGCATTATTGGCCCTGCTTTTGGCGGATGAATTTAAGAATGAAATCGCCGGCGTCAGTTGCCTTTCACCGACATTATTTTATGACGGTTGGAACACGCCCTGGTACAGCTTTTTTTTGCCTCTGGCCTATAAAACCCCTTTGAAATACTTTTTTTATTTTAAGGAAGAGCCGCCTTACGGCATCAAGAATGAGGCGGTACGCCGCCGCATCCATGAGTTTTACAGCAAGGCCGACCTGCACAATATGGAGCAGGTGCATCAATATGGGTACCCTTTTTTTCCATTGACCCTGCTTTACCAGCTGGAAAAATTGGTCAAGCATTTAAGCGGGCGCCTGGAGGGCATTTCCGTGCCGGTCCAGTTGATCCAGGCCAAGCACGATGATATGAGCAGCGTACGCAATTCTCAATTCATTTATAATAAGGTTGGCTCCAACCGCAAGGAACTGGTCTTGTTGCATAATTCCTATCATATCATCACCGCAGACCAGGAACGCAACACCGTTGCCATGCACATGCAGCGATTTTTCTGCGGACAACCCATTCCCGTCTAAATATGTCAATGATCAACCGCCTAAAACAATTGGAACCGGGATCGCATGCCACCTCGCCCATTATTTTGTCCAACTGCCGCGTTTTTTTAGACTTCGACAATACCATGACCACCTCGGATGTGCTGGATGATGTCATCCGCCGGTTTTCCATCAACAGCCAGTGGGAGGTCCTGGAAAAGGCCTGGCACGACGAGAAAATAGGCACCAAGGAATGCCTGGAAGGGCAACTAAGAAACCTGCGGGTCACCAAAAACGCCCTGCATAAATTTTTGAAGAAGGTGGAGCTTGATCCTCATTTTCACCAGCTGTTGGCCCTGCTGGTCCGTGAAGGGATACAGCCGGTCATCCTAAGCGATAATTTTACCTACATCATTAAGTTCATCCTGGAGCATCATGGCATCAGAGACCTTAAGGTTTACGGCAATATGCTGCGTTTTTACCGCGACCGGGTCATCCCGTCTTTTCCTTATGATAATCCTTTTTGCCTTTCCTGCGCGCATTGTAAAAAGATCCATTTGACCAAGGACAAGACCGACAGTAAGTTGATTGTTTATGTCGGGGACGGCCGCTCAGATTTCTGCCCGGCGCGTGTGTCGGACATCGTGTTTGCCAAGGACAATCTGTTGCGTTTCATGACCCGGGAAGAGCTGCCCTGCATTGCTTATAAAAATTTGGGGGATGTGCATGATTATTTTCAGGCCCTCGCCCGAAAGGTCAGATTGCCCCGACTCCGTTAGTTGGCCGGACCCCCATCACATATTGATGTTTTTTTCGATGACAAAGCTTTTATTTGGCTTTAATATGTCGGCATGGCTTTGTTGATCATCGTCACCTTCCTTTCGGCTTTTTTGTTGTTTCAAATTGAGCTGATCATCGCCAAATTATTTCTTCCTTATTACGGCGGCAGTTATTTAGTCTGGGGCGCATGCATCGTATTTTTTCAGGCAGTTTTGCTATTGGGCTATCTTTTTGCCCATAGTTTCCTTAGGCGTTTAGGGACTTCGTTATATCTGAAGGTGCATTTATTGCTTTTATTGATACCTTTTTTATTTTTCCCTTTGTGCCGTCTGCATTTTTCTTTCGTGGGTAACATCCCTTTACCGTTGGTTTTGGATATATTCGGACGTTTGATCGTCACCATAGGCCCTGTTTTTTTTGTGTTATCGACCATGAGCCTGGTGACGCAGAGTTGGCTTAGCCGCTCCCGTCTTCACGGCCATGATAATCCTTACGGTCTTTATGCGGTATCAAACCTGGGGTCTTTTGCGGCTTTGTTGAGTTATCCTTTTTTCTTTGAGCAGTATTTGACCAATACTGAACAACTGCAAATTTGGCGTGTTTTATATTTGGTGCTGGTCATTTGTACGGTCCTGGCCTGGAACCTCGTTAAAACACAGCCCGAAAACAGGGCTGCTGTTTCTGCCATAGGCCCGGCGGGTGGAGGAGAGGTCCTGCGTTGGCTTTGCTTGGGGGCCGCTGGTGTGGTGATGTTTTTGTCGGTGACCAATATCATCACCTATGAGGTCGCACCGGTGCCCTTGCTATGGGTGATTCCGCTCGGCATTTATTTGATGGCTTTTATCCTGAATTTTAAAAGAAAACCCTGGTGTCCGTCATGGATTTCCCGTTATATCGGCCCGCTGATCGGCCTGCAGGCCCTGATGTATTTCCTGGCGCAGAAGCATTTATTGCCGGTGATTCTGATGATCATACTGTTTTGCAGCTTTTTATTTTTTATCTGCATGTATACCCAACATCAATTGATCCGCGCCAAACCTTCGTCGGGTGAGCAGATGACCTTATTCTATGTGATGATTTCCCTCGGGGGATTTTTAGGCGGAATGCTCACCAGCTGGGTCGTCCCTTTGATATCCAATACGCTGATCGAATACCTGGTGGGCCTTTTCCTCGTTGCCCTGATGGTGCCATCCTTGGCGGCCAGGTCACCCGTCTGGAAAATGGGGGTTTGCATTTTGCTGGTGCTGGCAACATTTTTTGTTTGGCCCCATTTGGTGAAGGATTACCATCTATGGTCCTTTATTTTGTTATGGGCCGTTGTTTGGTTCGCCTTTGGAGGGCTGGCTGCTGACAGGAGATTCTTAGTCGGCGTGCTTGTTGTCCTGATTTTGGCCACGCCTTTTTTGGAATCCATCTGGCAGGACGCGCATTTTCTCCTCAAGAAAAGGAACTATTATGGCATCTATGAGGTCTACGACAATAGAAACGGCGTGCGGGTGCTGGTGCATGGCACGACGCTGCATGGCGTTGAGTTTCTGGCGCCTGACATGCGGCGTATTCCGCTGGGTTATTACAGCCCCTTGTCCGCCATTGGGAGTCTGCTGATCAATGATGTTTTTCAAGCCAAGCGGGTTGGTGTGGTCGGGCTGGGAACAGGTACGCTCGCCATGTACGCCAAGCCCGACTGTCCGATAGATTATTATGAATTAGACAGTGACGTCAGGGACCTTGCTTCAAAATATTTTTGGTATTTGGCTGAATCACCGGGGGATGTTAATGTCATTTTAGGTGATGCCAGGCTTTCACTCAATAAAGCGCCTGATGGGGCCTATGATCTTCTGGTCATTGATGCTTTTAGCGGGGATGCCATACCGACGCATCTGGTCAATAAAGATGTCCTGGCGGAATACCGTCGGAAATTGGCCCCTGGCGGCGCCATTATTTTTCACATTACAAATCGGTATTTGAATTTGGAGCCGGTATTGGCTAAAATTGCGGATAACGCCAACGCGTATATCGCTGTTAAGGATGTGGGGGATGAAGGCTATAATATGCGCGCTATCTGGTGCATCCTGACCTGGGATGACAGTCGTTTTCTGAAATTGATCACCCAGGAGGATTGGGAACCTCTGGATATAGACCCCAAGGACCATGGCCGCATCTGGAGCGATGATTATTCGACGATATTACCGATCATTAATATGAACGAATTGGCCACCTCATTGAAAAGTTTTAAACCATTTACGTGGTAAGATGAACGGAGAATCATGTTTTCAATATTTAAAAAATACTCAAAGGACGGCCAGTTAAGGAAGGGCCTTTTTGATTTCCTGGCGGAGATGGAAAAGAACCTGGAATTTTTTTATGTGATGGACCAACGGCAGTTTATTACCCATGGATTCCTGACCGACGTCTGGCCACGGGTCAAGGATGTTGATATCATCAAGCAGCATGAAAGCATTGCCAAATACGTGCAGGCCACGGAAGATTTTAACTTGGGCTTAAAAGCCTACAAGGATTATGAGGCCTGGTATACCGGCGATCTTAAAAATAAGAACCCTGAAAATGCCCGCAAGCTGCACGCGCTTAAAGGTGAGCTCGACCAGAAGCTCAAAGGCATGGAAGCGTTGATCATCCCCGCGGGCCAGGACCTGGAACGCGAAATGTTGAAGCTCGGTCTTTTAAAGTCATGAGTGATGAATTTTTAACAGTATCGGAATTAAATAATTTTATCCGCGATGTTTTAAATAGCGGGTTTCCCAGGAGCCTGTGGATCTGCGGTGAAATACAGGGCTATGACCGGGGCCGTGACAAGAAGCATGTTTTTTTTGAGCTCTGTGAAAAAGACCCTGACACCGGGGACATCAAGGCCCGCATCGGGCTGGTGATCTTTGCCCAGGCGCGTCCGCGCATCGATGCCATCCTCAAGAAGGCGGAAAACGCCTTCGAATTGAAGGATGATATTGAAGTTAAATTCTTATGCAAGGTGGATTTTTATCCGGGCCACGGACAGGTGCGTCTGATCGTCGAAAACATCGATCCCGTATATACCTTGGGAAAGATTGCCCAGGACCGCCAGCGCCTGATTACCTCATTGCGGCAGAAAGGGATGCTGGATAAGAATAAACAAGTCCCGCTTCCTGACGTGATTCTGAAAATTGGGCTCATCACCTCACATGATTCCGCGGCCTACCATGATTTTATTTCCGAGTTTAAGCGTAGCGGGTATCCGTTCAAGATTTTTCTGGTCAATTCCATCATGCAGGGGAAGAACACTGAAAGCTCGGTGGTCAGGGCCCTTATGCTTTTTGAAAAAATGGCTGAAGTCGATGTGATTGTCATCACCCGCGGCGGCGGTTCCATCGCTGAACTGAGCTGTTTTGACAGTGAGAAAATCGCCATGACCATTGCCCAGTTGAGCATCCCTGTCTTGAGTGGCATCGGCCATGAAATCAATACCACCATCACTGATCTGGCCGCGCACACCTTTGCCAAAACCCCGACAGCCATTGCGCGTCTGTTGGTGGAGCGCCTGGAGGTGTTTGTTAAAAACGTCGACGATGCTAAAGAGCGCCTGTTCGCGGCCCTCGAAGAGACCTTAAACAGCCAGCGCCGGCGGCTTAAAGACAATGCCGTTTTTCTACAGGCGCAGACCTTGGGGCTTATTAAGAGCCATTCCCAGCATTTGAGTAGTGCCATGGATGTGCTTAGGCGCATGCCCGCGGCCAGGTTTAAAGGTTGCCAAAAATTACTCGTGGACCATCAGGAGCTCTTGAAGAAAATTATTCATTTGCACCTTCAAAATTCAAAGGCTAAAATGGATCAGTATCAGAAGCTGGTGCAGATGGCTTCTCCTGTAGGTACGCTGCGCCGCGGCTTTAGCATTACCCGAAGCAGTGAAGGCAGGTTGATACGCAGTGTTAAGGACATCAAGAATTCCAAAAGCTTAACCACCCAGCTGGCGGATGGCATAATCAATAGTGAGGTCATTTAAAGTATGGCGGACGTCAAATACAGCAAGGCCATTGAACGGCTGGATGAAATTATAGGTCAGATTGAAAGCGACGATATTGATGTTGATGAATTGTCCCTGCGGGTGAAGGAGGCTGTTGATCTGGTCAAATTATGCAAGGCCAAGATCGACAAGGCAGAGCTGGAAGTAAAGCAGGTCGTCGATGATTTTATCAAGGAGTCTAAAAACGAGTAATACAATGAGGGTGTAAGGCCTATGGTTGTTTTGTATACCACTCTTATTATTTTAGTTTGCCTCCTAGTGCTTTTTAATACCTACCGCGTCTGGTTTTTGATTGATGCCCGCCGCCGTGGTAAATTGCCCCCCAAGGGCCGTGCCACCATGTACGATGTGCGCCAGCTGTTGATGGAAGGTGAAAAGGAGCTGGCCATCCAGGTCTATTGTGAAATTTTCCAAACCACTCCCGATAAAGCCAAAAAAGACGTCGAAGAACTAGAACGCAGCCTGAAGGTCTAAAGGTTGTGACCGATTCCCCCATGATACTCTCTGTTTGGGTTTTTAGCCGATGGATGGCCCTCATCTACCTGATCGCCTTTTGGTCCTTGGGCGCGCAGGTCTTGGGGCTTATCGGCAGTCACGGCATTTTACCGCTCAGCGACTTTTTGCATTATGTCCGCCAGCAGGAGGGGGCCAATTCTTTTTGGACGGCGCCCACCTTGTGCTGGTTTAATGGCAGCGACGGGTTTCTGTTGTTTTTATGCGGTGGCGGGGTGGCCCTTTCTATTTTGTTGTTCATGGGTGTGATGCCGGGGCTGACCGCTTTTTTACTCTGGATGTTCTATTTGTCCCTGACTGTGGGGGCCCAAGATTTTTTGGGTTTCCAGTGGGACAATCTGCTGCTTGAAGCCGGCTTCCTGTTGATTTTCTTATTGCCGCAGCCTTTTCGTATTAATTTAAAACCCTCAGCTCGTCCTTCAGCCATTGTCATCTGGCTTTTGCGTTGGTTATTGTTCCGCCTGATCTTTGAATCCGGCATCGTCAAGCTTGTCAGCGGGGATTTTAATTGGTCCCACCTGACAGCGCTCACCTATCATTACTGGACACAGCCTTTGCCTAATGTGATCAGCTGGTATGCCAATCAATTGCCCTTGTGGTTCCAAAAACTTTCCTGCGCGCTTCTTTTATTGATTGAAATTGTTGTGCCGTTTTTTATTTTTGGCGGACGGTGGGGCCGTTTGATTGCCTTTTTTGGAATTACGGGATTGCAACTGCTTATTATCCTGACGGGCAATTATTGTTTTTTTAATCTATTGGCCATAGGCTTGTGTATGACTTTGTTGGAAGATGAACATTATAAAAAGATTTTGTCATTCCCGAATGCTTTAGTCGGGAACCTAGAGATTAGGGCAGCAAGAGTCTTCTATAAAACCATCAGCAGCTTTCTGGCTGCTTTTATTTTGATTTCCAGTTTGGGCATGATGGCAGATTCCTTCGCGCATATTTCCTTGCCTAGGCCTATCGAGGATTTGTTGGTGGCGATTTCTCCCATGCGTAGCGTCAACAATTACGGCCTCTTCGCGGTGATGACGACCCAGCGGGATGAGATCATCCTGGAAGGCAGCCGTGACGGCGAGCACTGGTTACCCTATGAATTTCGTTATAAACCAGGCAATGTCCGCCAGGCACCACGATGGGCCATGCCTCATCAACCGCGTTTAGACTGGCAGATGTGGTTTGCGGCGCTAGGCACCTGGAGAGAAAATCAATGGGTCCTGGCCTTGATGGAAAGGCTTTTGCAGGGAGAGCCGGCTGTGACGCGATTACTGGCAGACAATCCCTTTGCCGGTCATCCGCCGCGTTACATTGAGGCGACCGTGTGGGAATATCATTTCACTGATTTTAAGACCAGGGCCCAAACCGGCGATTGGTGGTCACGGGAATTCAAGGGATTATATTGCCCCATCGTTTCTTTAAAGGGGGGGTCCTGAAGGCGCTTTCCTGCTTCCTGTTTGGATGAATTTGTGGTAGATTTATGGGAATTCGAAAGGACGCTTTATGCCCGACTGCATCTTTTGTAAGAATTTGCCCAAGGTCTTTGAAAATGAGCTGGCTTATGTTTTATATGACATCAAGCCCATTACTAAGGGCCATATGCTGATTATCCCCAAACGGCACCATCTGACGCTTTTTGAATCGACGCCGGAGGAGATCAGGGCTGTTTTTGAGTTGCTCCAACGGGCAAAGGCCATATTGCTTAAAGAAAATAAGCCCGATGGTTTTAATATCGTCGCCAATTGCGGCGAGGCTGCCGGCCAGATTGTCATGCACGCGCATTTGCATGTGCTGCCACGCTATAAGGATGAAAAATTCAATCTGCAGGCTTTAATTCATTAGGAAGGAACAACATGCCGAAATTTGCCTGGAAAACCGCCAAAACCTACGAAGAAATCAAATATGAAAAACTGGAGGGCATGGCCAAGATCACCATCAACCGCCCCCATCGCCGCAATGCCTTTACTCCGGTCACCGTCAAGGAGATGATAAACGCCCTGGACGATGCCCGTGATGATGAAAAAATAGGGGTGATCATCCTGACAGGGGAAGGCGAGGATGCTTTCTGCTCCGGCGGGGACCAGAAAATCCGCGGGGACGCCGGTTATAAGGACAAGGACGGTACCAACCGCCTCAATGTCCTTGATTTTCAGCGCCAGATCCGCTCCTGCCCCAAGCCGGTGATTGCCATGGTGGCGGGCTACGCGGTGGGCGGCGGCCAGATCCTGCAGATGGTCTGTGACCTTTCCATTGCCGCGGACAATGCCATCTTTGGGCAGACCGGCCCCAAGGTGGGCTCCTTCGACGGTGGTTTTGGCTCCAGCTATATGGCGCGCATCGTCGGCCAGAAAAAGGCGCGGGAAATCTGGTATCTTTGCCGTCAGTATAACGCTAGCCAGGCATTAGAGATGGGATTGGTCAATACGGTTGTGCCTTATGAAAAATTGGAAGAAGAAACCGTGCAGTGGTGCCGGGAAATTTTGCAACATTCACCTTTGGCCATCCGCTGCATCAAGTCCGCCATGAACGCGGATTGCGACGGCCAGGCTGGTTTGCAGGAATTGGCCGGGAACGCTACGCTTTTGTTTTATATGACCCAGGAGGGCCAGGAGGGGCGTAATGCCTTTCAGCAAAAACGTAAACCGGATTTTTCCCAATTTCCCAAGAGGCCATAAAAAATGAACCCTTGGATACTTGCCATTCGTCCCAAAACACTGCCTGCTGCCATTGCGCCGGTGGCCATTGGCACGGCCATGGCTTACGGCGACGGACTTTTTCATGGGCCGTCAGCCTTGATGGCCTTGAGTGCGGCGTTGTGCATTCAAATCGGCACTAATCTGGCCAACGATTATTTCGATTTTAAAAAAGGCGCGGACACCGCTGAACGTAAAGGACCGGTACGGGTCACCCAGGCCGGATTAATCAAGCCATCTACTGTTTTGATGGCAGCGATTATTTTCTTCGCCCTGGCGGCTTTATCGTCTGGGTATTTGATTGAGCGCGCCGGCCCCTGCATCCTGGTCATTGCGATTGCTTCTATTGTTTCAGGTATTCTTTACACGGCCGGCCCCAAGCCTTTAGGGTATTTGGGGCTGGGAGACATTTTTGTCCTTATTTTCTTTGGCCCCATCGCCGTCGGCGGCACCTATTACGTCCAAGGCTTGGAAGTCAATTGGGCCGTCTTGGCTGCAGGGCTGGGGCCCGGTTTTTTATCCACGGCTATTTTGGCGGTGAATAATTTACGCGATATCGACACCGACCGCCGTGCCGGCAAGCTCACCTTAGCGGTGCGTTTTGGCCGCAGCTTTGCCATGGCTGAATATCTTTTTTGTATCATGGCGGCTGCCCTGACGCCTTTTGCAGTTTTTCTGATTACCGATGACCATGATGGCATTGCGGCCGCCTCCCTGGTTGGGTTTTTGGCCATCCCTTGCGTGAAAGCGGCTTTTACACATCTCGACGGTGCGGGTCTCAACAAGGTCTTGGGGCAGACCGGCCGGCTGCTGTTGATCTATAGCGCGCTTTTTTCGTTGGGGTGGATCCTGTGCAGCCGTTGACCATCAGCGACGCTGAATCCTCACCCTTTAAAATACCTTTTCTTAAACCATTCACTTTTGGTACAACAACGGTCACTGAACGCAGCGGTTTTTATCTGACCCTTAAGACCACCCAGGGCTTAAGCGCCCAGGGTGAAGTCGCACCGTTGGATGGCATAAGTTTGGAGACCGTCCGCCGTGTTAAGCATGACCTTAAAGAAACGCATTCTTATTTGAGGGAATTTAAAGTCCCTTTGCAAAAAGATGAGTTATTGGAAGCCTTGCACCGGGACGCGCATATTTTGAATGTTTGTGCCTCGGTGCGGTTTGCCATTGAATCAGCCCTGCTGGGGATTGCTTCAAAGGCCTCCGGCGTCTGCCTGGCTCAATTCTTGGGTGCTGATCCGGTTGATGTTCCCACCGCGGTCTTGCTCCAGGGAACGCATGCACAGGTGCTGGCCGATGTGAAGCGTTTTATAGAGCAGGGTGTCAAGGTCTTCAAATTAAAGGTGGGGGACCGCAACATTGCCCTGGATGTTAAAAAGGTCAATGATATCCGTGTCTTTCTCAATGATGAATCTTATCTGCGTCTCGATGGAAACCGGCAATGGACTTTTAAAGAGGCTTGTATTTTTGCGCAATTGGCCGGTAATCAGAAAATTGATTTTATCGAGGAGCCAATCAATGATGTTACGCAATTAGATGCCTTTTATCAGCAGACCCGCATGCGGGTGGCCTTGGATGAGACCCTGGCAATTGTGCGCAGCGGCATCCGTGCGCCGGGCAGATGTTCTCCGCCGCTGGCGGAGCGTGAAGGGGTGATTGCCTATGTGCTTAAACCCATGGTTTTAGGACTGGTGCCGTGCCTGGATTGGATCGCGGAGGCGCAGCTTTCACGGCGCAAGGCCATTATCAGTTCTGCGTTTGAATCACCGGTGGGCTTTAAGGTGCTGGCGAATCTGGCCCGTTTGAGCGGGCAGATCGCGGGGCTCGGTACGGAGCGATGGTTTAAAGATATCAAACCATTGGTTGGGCCTGACGGCATCATTAAAAAAGAATCTTTAATATGAACGAAAATTTTTCCATCATCTGGGGCACCCGTCAAATTAAGAATCCACAATTAGGATTATATCTGGCCTCGGCTGTCAAGCAGTTAAAGGGCAAAGGAATAAAGGCCCATGACAGGGTGGCTATCTGTGACGATAACAGTGTTGAGTATGTGATTTTATTATTGGCGTTGTGGCAAATCAAGGCGGTGGCGGTGCCGGTCAGTCCGCGTTGGCCCGAGAAGACGATAGCTTCTTATGCGGCTAAAATCAGCGCGCGGTATTTATTGCGTGGTGCGGATATCAAGCGCGTGGTTTGTTTTGACGCCCGCCAGCAGATGGAGGAGTCTCATGCGCACGCGCTTGACCTGGACCAGGAGGTCACCATCATCGCCACTTCAGGCTCGAGTGGTGAGGCCAAGGCCGCAGTGCATACCTGGAGCAATCATTTCTACAGTGCTAGAGGTTCCAATGAACTTATCCCGTTGACACCCTCAGACCGCTGGCTTTTGTCCCTGCCTTTATACCATATTGCCGGCATTGCCATGGTGGTGCGTTGTTTATTATCGGGCGCTGGTTTGGTGGTCGGCAGGGAAGCTGATTTGAGCGGTACCATCGAGCGCGGTGGGGTGACCCATGTTTCCTTGGTCAGCACGCAGTTGCAGCGGTTACTGGCGGATGCCAAAAACCATGTTTTGTTACGTGCCCTTAAATGCGTTTTACTTGGCGGCAGTGCCATTCCCCGGGCGCTCTTGGAGCAGTCGTTGGAATTAGGTTTGAATATTTATTTGAGTTATGGTTTAACAGAGATGTCTTCGCAGGTGGCGACGGGAATGCTTGTGAGTCTCGACCAGGCCTGTGCCAGGCTTTTGCCCTATCGGCAATTGAGCATTTCTGCCGAAGGTGAAATTTTAGTCAAAGGCGAGGTCTTGTTTAAAGGCTATGTGACAGGCGCCAAGCTTCACCTGCCGCTTGTTCCCGGTGCTTGGTTCCCCACCGGCGACATGGGACGTCTGGATGGCAACGGCTGCCTGACCGTGACTGGCCGGCGTGACAGCATGTTTGTCTCCGGTGGAGAGAACATCCACCCGGAAGAAATCGAAAAAGTGCTTTTGAGCATCAAAGGCATTGAACAGGCCATTGTTGTCCCCAAGGATGACAAGGAATTTGGCCAGCGCCCGATTGCTTTTATTAAATTTGCAGGACAGCCTTTGGCGGAAGAAGCAATCATCAAAAGCCTGGAGGCAGACCTTCCGCGTTTTAAAATCCCCATAGCCTTTTTGCCCTGGCCGCAGGAGTTGATCGCCCAAGGCATCAAAATCCCCCGTAGGGAATTTCTAAAAACATTACCGCGTCGCTGATTGGTATTGAGTCAAAGCCCGGCGCATGGCCGTGGGCAGGGCTATTTTTTGGCGGGTCTTCTGGTCGATGGTCACGTGCACGGTCTTGGCGCGTCCGATCAAGGTCTTGCCGCGTTTGAGCGTATATTCGAAGGAAAAGGAAGTGTTGCCGATGTGTCCCACCTTGATGGCAATTTCAATTTTATCGCCCACGCGGACAGGTTTTAGGTAATCAGACTCAGCGTGGACGATGGGCAGGAAATAATTGGTTTTCTGCAGCATCCGCTGGAAGCTCCAGCCATGCTCTTCGAGGAGGTCTTCATAGGCATCATGGATGATTTTAAACTGGTTGGCAAAGAAAATAATGCCCGCGGCATCGGTATCGTGCAATCTGATCTTGGTTTTGTAGGTAAACATAGTTCGATTATATCAAACCATTGACAAATACATAGAAGATTGTATTATGTTTTTTACGTTTGTTTTGGATTAAATAAGCTATAGAAAGAAAGGATTTTATTATGTCAGAACGTCCAGGCGCAATCACCATGAAGGGCAATCCGTTGACCTTAACCGGCCATGAAATCAAGGTCGGAGACCAGGCCCCTGATGTCACCTTGGTGGCCAACGATCTCTCTGAGGTCAAATTATCTTCGTTTAAAGGCAAAAAAGTCATTTTATCGGCTGTTCCGTCGCTGGATACGCCTGTCTGTGACTTGGAAACCAAGAGATTTAACCAGGAAGCATCCAAACTGACCGATGTCGCAGTCTTGACCGTCAGCAAAGACCTGCCTTTCGCCCAAAAACGCTGGTGCGGGGCGGCTGGTGCCACCGCGGTCAAGACTTTGTCCGATTATCGCGGTAATTTCGGCGAAACCTATGGAGTTTTGATCAAGGGTTTGAATCTCCTGGCCCGCGCTATTTTCGTCATTGATGAGACCGGCAAGGTCACCTATGTCCAATTGGTCAAGGAAGTCGCCGCTGAACCCAATTATGAGGAAGTTTTAAAAGCTGTTAAGGGCGAGGCTTGCGGTTGCGGACATCAACATTAATGTTTAACAATTTATAAAGGAAAATCATATGGCCTATACATTGCCTCCGTTAGCTTATCCGTATAATGCCCTGGAACCGCATATCGATGCCAAGACCATGGAAATCCACCACACCAAGCACCATCAAGCCTACATCAACAATGTGAACAATGCCATCAAGGGTAAGGCTGACCTGGAGAACAAGTCCGTCGAGGATTTGGTCGCCAATATCAATGCCGTACCGGAAGATATCCGCACCGTGGTGCGCAATAACGGCGGTGGACATGCCAACCATACGTTTTTTTGGACCATCATTGGCCCCAATGGCGGTGGTCAACCTAAGGGCAATGTGGCTGCGGCCATCACCCAGGCCTTTGGTTCTTTCGATGCTTTCAAAGAAAAATTCGCCCAGGCCGCCACCAGTCGTTTTGGCAGTGGCTGGGCATGGCTCACTGTTGCCAAGGATGGCAAGGTGGAGGTTTCTTCAACCGCCAATCAGGACAGCCCTTTAATGGAAGGCAAAACCCCCATTTTAGGTATTGATGTCTGGGAGCATGCGTACTATCTGCATTATCAAAACCGCCGTCCCGATTACATCGCGGCTTTTTGGAACGTGGTGAACTGGCAGGAAGTTGAAAAGCGTTTCAACGCAGTGAAAAAATAACATCATTGGCCGGCTCATGCCTGTTATTCTCCGACGGGCTGATGCCGGCCGTCTGTTCTAAAAAATTTGAGAAATTGTTTGACGTTCAGGTTTTCCCAACCTACTATATGTAGTATTATATTGATCAATGACGCGTATATGTAGTGTGTTTGCGGCCTAAGGAATATTAATTTATCACCGGGTAAACCGAGGGCTTCCCCTCCCCGCAAAACGAAGGAATAGGGAATATATGTCTCAGGAAATTACAGCGAATTTCGACATCAAGGTTCAAAAACGTAATGGTCAGATCATCGAATTTATCCCCAACCGCATCACCCTCGCCATCGCTAATTCTTTTAAAGAACAAATAGGCCTTCCCCGTGAGTCTGAGCTCAGTGAAGAACTGGTCAAAAACGCCCAAAAGGTGACTGATTGTGTGGTTGCTGTATTAAGGGAACGCGGTCTTCAACGGCCTTTTTTGACCGTTGAAGAAATCCAGGATGAGGTGATCCGCCAGCTCTATGAGAACGGCCATAAAGAGGCAGGCGAACGTTATGCTTCTTACCGCCGCTATCATGCGGAGCGACGCAAATTATTTGAACTTTACTCTGTGATCAAGCGCGACGGCAAGGTGGTGTCCTTCAAGCAGGAAAAAATTGCGCTCGCCATTGCCAAGGCCCTGATCGCCCAAAACAAGGGTGTTTATA
>Ga0206840_1009_pt1 | contig 47292 bp, 37 predicted proteins | sample Alteio_BWOrgCont_24_FD_152633 | JGI IMG/M metagenome (GOLD analysis project Ga0206840, IMG submission 152633) | Enriched cells from forest soil in Barre Woods Harvard Forest LTER site, Petersham, Massachusetts, United States -... | ecosystem: Environmental > Terrestrial > Soil > Temperate forest >... | reverse complement strand
CTGATAGCTTTGAAATTGCCTATGCCGGCTCTATATGGCCCATGCATATTGATGCCGTAAAACTAGTAGCAAAGGCCTTAAAACTATTAAAAGACAGAAATATTAATATAAACTTTACATTGTATACTATGCCATATTTTTGGGACACATACAAACAATATTGGGAAGAAAATAAAGTAATAAACGGGGATTGGATTCCTTATGAGGAATTACGAAATTTTTTGCCTCAAAAAGATATTTTAATTGTTGCATCTTCATTTGAGGAGAAAGAAAAAGATTTGATTAAAAGCTCAATACAAACTAAAGTTACCGACTATTTGTCCTTTGGCGTTCCTGTTTTATCTATAGGGCCAGAGTATGCCGCCTGCCACCATTTTATAAAAAAGTGGAATTGTGGGTTTATATTTCAAAAGAATGATGCAATTGAACTAGCAAAGTACTTAGAGTATTTAATGAATAACAAAGGAGCCGCCAAGAAAACAGCGATAGATTTTTTGCCAGTTCTTATGGAAAACTTTGAGACTAAAAAAGTTTCTGAAAAATTATACGCTTTTATAAACGAATGATATATTCAAAATTTTAGTAATGGCTACTGCAACTAAACCTAAAGTTTTTATAGTATGCCCCGGCCTTGGACAGGTTAATAGGGGCTTTGAGACTTTTACCAGAGAGAGTTTCGATTCGCTAAAAGATTCTCAGAAATTTGATTTGATTTTATGCAAAGGAAAGGGAAAGACTTCAAAAAATGAAAAAACGCTTTGGAACATTTCCCGCTATTCGTCATTTGGGAAATTTTTAGGAAATTTATCAGGAAGGGGGGCCTATTTTTGGGAGTCTGTTACTTTTTTTATTAGTATGATTCCCTATATCATGCTTTACAAACCTAAAGTTATCTACTTTAGCGATGGGATGTTAGGCAATTTTCTATGGTGGGGAAAAAAGATATTTAAATTCAAATACAAAACACTTGTTTGTAATGGAGCGCCTACCAGCCCACCTTTCCCTCGTTGGGATCACATACATCAGGGAACGCCTTCATACCTACAAGAAGCTCTTAACGCCGGAGAACCCCTGGAAAAACAAACTCTGATCCCACAAGGGGTAAATACTAAGAAACTAGAATTGCTTACTCCCCAAGAAATTATAAACCTGAAATATACACTAACCATTCCAACAGACAGAAAAATAATTCTATCTGTATGTGCTATAAATAAGTCGCATAAAAGAGTGGATTATCTGGTAAAAGAGATAAGCAAGTTACAAAGCCCCACCCCTATTCTAATAGTATTAGGGCAAATAGATGAAGAGAGCCCTGCTATTTTTGATTTAGCAAAAGAACTATTGGGCGAGGAAAATTTTATTTTTAAGTCTGTGCCAGCGCAGGTTGTAGCCAGTTACTACCAGATTGCTGATGTTTTTGTTTTGTGTTCTACCGGAGAAGGTTTTGGAAGGGTATACCTGGAAGCGCTCTCTTATGGGCTTCCTATAGTTGCGCATGACTATGAAGTGTCTCGTTTTATACTTGAAGAATATGGTTATTATGCTGATTTAACAAAAGAAGGGACGTTAAGTAGTATTTTAAAAGAGTTATTATCGCAGGAAAAACGTCCGGATGACATGATAAAAAGGAGTGAGTTTACGATAAAAAAATTTGAGTGGAATAATTTAAAGAATCAATACGAGGATATGATTCTCGCTTTAATAGAATAAAAGTAAGGTAATGATAGAATAATCATATTTTCTTTATATTTACCTTTTATATAATGAGCAAGTATATAAATATACTCAAAATCAATGAAATATGTAGATGGATTTAGACGTAGGGTAACAGTAAGAGTCGCCGCCTATAAAAGAAAAAATTTTTCCAATTTAATTAAGCAACTACCAGACTGGAAAGATAGATTTAAACTGAATTACGAAGAAAAAACAGATTTTGATTTTGTTAGTTTTTCTTGTAGCCGAGATATAGAAGAACAAGTTTTAAGCATACTATCACTACTAAAATGGTATGGCTATCCAAAAAACTGGTATATATATTCTGATGGTACCTACACCGACTCAGATATTAAAATATTAGAATCTTTAGGCAGTTTTGTTAAAATAGTAAAATGGGATCAGAATATTCAGAATGTTAAACATCAGCAAAAAAGCGCCTTATATTCTTATGCTGAAGTAGCGCCATTAGGTAAACGGCTATTGTGCTATATTACTCATCCTATAGAGAACCGTGCAATTTTTCTTGATAGCGACATTTTATTTTATAAAGGAATAAAAGGGAGTATGCAGGAAATAAGTTTTAGCTCTAATCACTGGTTTTTGCCTGATATTGGCTGGGGTACATTAGACAGCAGGTATGTACGACAACAACCACATAGGGAAATGTATCAACTTAATGGAGGATTTTCCGTCATAAATAAAGGATTTGATTGGGAAAAGGCAATTGAATTTATAGCCAAATTAGATGGTAAATTCGAATATTTCTCTGAACAAACCGCTTTTCACATTGCTGCTAAAAGTCAAAATGCTTATCCATTGGATCCGCGAAAATTTATAATGCATGCTAAAGACCAATTTCTTTTTAAAACTTTGCAAGAGAATTCAGCTATAGCCCTTAGGCATTTTGTGTCGCCAGTTAGGCATAAAATATGGCAAAATGGCCACGCATGGCATTTAAAATAATTTGTCTCTTAAAAAAGAATACATTTTAGATTACTATGAAACTTGAAAAAATTATTACTCTGGCTAATAAAAATGTAAAGTTAAGGTTTTTGGCCATGGAAAGATCACTAAGAGCTAGTGGGTGTAATTTACCGCTATGGGTAATTCCATACAATAATGATAAGTTTGAGCTTCCTGAAAATGCAACCTGGTGGGAAATTCCCGAACTAACCTCTTGGCTTGATAAAAATAATGCACATAGAATGATGCGGAAATACCAATGCATGCTCACAACTAATTATCAGTTTGTAGATACGGATATAATATTTCTTCTAAATCCCGAAATTATACTTTTACCTTACCAGGGTTTTGTAACATCATGCGGGCACTGGCGTAATACAGCAGGCACTACCACCACAGAATCAGAAAAATACCTTTATGATAAAACCACTAAATGGCCTAAGTATGTATTTAATGCAGGCCAATTTGCATGTGATAGGATACTTTATAATTTTGACGATTTACGCTCCATATGTGAAAACCCTGCCAATATAAATACTTGCCTACATTTTCCCTTTCATGACCAGCCAGGCTTAAATTTACTTGTGAACAAAACTGATATAGCAATAACAAATGTACTACTTATTTCCAATATGGAATCTACCTGGGCTGGTGAGTATACAGGCGAATACGAAAAATATTGGACAGAAGAGTTCAAAAAACCTTATATTATTCATTGGGCAGGCTGTGAAATGGATATTAATAGGCCAATAGATCAGTTGTTTTTAAATTATTTAACAAAGACAGAGAAAGAGGAATGGGACGCTAGTTTAAAAAATAAAAAAGAATCTATAAGTAGAAGAATAGGAAAAAGGCTTTCGAAATTTAAAAACGGGCTAAAAACAATGATCAGTTAGCAAAATATAGCTTTATGACAAATTCTACTACAAACGATGTGTTACTATCTGTTGTAATTCCTACATATAACAGAAATGATTTATTAGAAAAATGCCTCATCAATTTAGCCCCTGGAAAACAAACTCTAGATCCCTCCCTTTATGAAGTAATAGTAACTGATGATAGTAAAGAAAAAAAAGCCGAAAGTTTTGTAAAAGATAACTTCCCCTGGGCTAAATGCATGGAAGGGCCGCACAAAGGGCCAGCTTCCAATAGAAATAACGGAGCAAAGCATACAACAGGCGCCTGGCTGGTCTTTATAGATGACGATTGTTTGGCAGTTGAAACCCTGCTTACAGACTATTATGAAGCTATAAAAAAGAATAAAGAAATTAAAGCCTTTGAAGGAAGTATCTTCCCCCTAACACCATTGATTGGAGATTTAGTTGAGTGCCCCGTGAATACAGAAGGTGGCTGTTTTTGGTCGGCTAATATTTGCATACAAAAGGATTTATTTTCCAAAATCGGAGGATTTGATGAAACCTATCTTATCGCTGCACAAGAAGATCAGGATATATATCTAAGAATCCAGGATTTCACCTCTGTGCTTTTTATTATTTCAGCAAAAGTTTTTCACCCTATACGTAAAGTTTCTTTATTAAAATCTATAAAAGGAATAAACAAGAAATGTTTAAACTGGCTTTATTTTGCCCAAAAAAATAAGCTAAAATTGGGCTTTTCTTCAAAAAAAGAAATTATAATATTCAACTATAAATTTCATATAATTACTTTTATACGAGTTGTTAAAGGCTTTAAACCTAAACAATCAGTAATTGAACTAATAATGATTTTTTATGGAATACCATTTATGATAATAAATTTATATAGTAACAAGAGGTTTTTTAAATTGTAGTTATACTACTATTTTATAGTTACTTGTTTTATATAGTAAAAAAATGCAAAAAAGAAGTGCTAACCATGAACTACTGTAGAAAATCTATTCATTAAGTTAATGGTAAAACATGTTTCTACAATGATCTACTAATGAAGATAATAGTACTTACACCCATAAAAAATGAAGACTGGATTCTTGACCGTTTTCTTTCTGTAACCTCTCAGTTTGCCGATATTATAATAATTGCCGACCAAAATTCTACAGATAATAGTAAAAATATTTACCCTAAATATCCTAAGGTACATGTTATAGAAAATAATTCAACAACATACGATGAAGCCGAAAGACAAATACTTCTCATAAATAAAGCCAGAGAATTAGAACCAGGCCCAAAAATACTATTAGCTTTGGACGCAGATGAGCTACTTGCAGCAAATGCTTTGCAAACTATTGAATGGCAAACTATTAAAAAAGCTTCTAAAGGCACTGTGCTTTGTTTTGAAAAGCCTGACCTTATTCACTCTCCTGATAAATGCATGAGATGGCGCTCTACGCCTTGGCCACTGGGATACGTTGATGATGGAATAGAACACAAACCTTCTAAAGTTCATAGCATTCGCATCCCCAATCCCCCTAATCACCCTATATTAATCCTTAATGAAATTAAAATTATTCATTATGCCTATGTAAGAATGTCGTCCCAGAATGCTAAACTAAGGTACTATTCTGTAGTAGAGAACAATTTAAATAGCCTTGATTTTATAAAAAGACGGTACAGATATACTACAAATAAACAATGGCAAACCGGACTTATAGAAGATTCTCAAAAAGAATGGTTTGAAGGCTGGGAAAAAATGGGCATAGATATGACTTCTGTTTCTGCCAGCAAATATTACTGGCAGGACATTGAAGTATTGGCAAACTTTAAAAAGTATGGTTCAAAAAAATACTGGTTGGATGATATATGGGATCAGAATTGGCAAGAAGTCAAAAACATAAGCGTTTATAAAGATTTAAAAATAGTATACCCACCTAAGTATTATAAGATAATATTGAAAGTAATTGATAATCTATTTAAGTTTTACAAAAAGATTTCTTTAAAATAATTAGTATAATACTATTAATAAACATTAAGCATGCTTGTTTCAATTGCCATTCCTACTTATCAACGCTTACATTATTTAAAGGAGGCTGTACAATCAGCGCTAAACCAAACTTACCCAACTATTGAAGTCATTATCGGGCAAGACCCAGCACCTGCAGGGCAATTTAATAGTGAAATAAAAGAATGGGCAGAGGCCCTCGCTACCAATAATACCAAAGTAAAGTACTTTCTTAACTCTACCAACCTTGGCCTTGCCGGTAACTGGAACAGTTTAGCAGAAAAAGCCTCTGGAGAATATGCTATAATTATTGGAGACGACGACCGAATAAAACCGAACTGCATAGCTACTATGGCCGAAAGCTTTTCCTTAAAACCTGATGTTATATTTTCTAACCAGGATATAATTAATGAAAATGGAGAAAAATTAGATGCAGATTTGAATGCTTTATACCATAGAAATATACTACTCCCAGGAATATTATCTGACGCAGAAGCTACTATATGGAGAAATTCGGTTCCTATGTCCAGCTCTCTGATAAAAACCGAATGGTTAAGAAAACTTAAATTTAAGAACGATTTAAATACCCCTGAAATAGAGTTTTTTTTGAGACTTGCAGACCAGAAAGGCACATTTTATTATACACCTGCTATTCTTACAGAATACAGAGTGCATCAAAACTCTGCTACATCGCAGGGATTAAGAGTTCACAATTTGTTAAAGTATCTTATAGCGCTACCTGTAAGCGAAGGAAACCGGCCCCTTAAATACCAATTTATTTCATCATCAATAATACCTGCAACTAATTTGTGTTTAAAAGAAGGAAATAAGAAACAGGCAAAACTTTTTTTAGATTCAACGTTCTACCCACATTCTTTTAAAGCATCACTTAAAAAAATAGTTCAACGGCTATTTTACTATTTACCAACTAACTTGGTTATAAAAATTTACAAATTTCTATAACTAATTACTTTCCTAGTAGTTTTTTAAATTTCATTTTTACGCTAAGCGGCACATTCTTTCGCAGAAAAGCTTTAAAATCCCTTTTAAACTTTTTCTTCTTTTCCGACTTCATATAGTAACATTGGGTCGGCCTTAGTTCAAAAAATTTATTGGCAATAAGTTGTTCCCTGTAATAATCAAAAAGAGGCACTATATCGGGCCGGGTAGTAAAGTTAAACCTGTTATGGTAAGCGGCTATAATCCCCGGCTTTGAAGGGCTGTAATGGCTAAAATGAAAAAATACCAATGGCTGATTGTTACTATAATATCTCCCGTCCTTTTCTGTAATAACTCTCTCATGCAAATTCCAATGGGCCATGTTATAACCTGGCTTTTTTTCAATTAATACCTTATCAAAATAAGCAGGGGCCAGGGTCATCCACAATTGGTCAACAAAATAACCGGCTGTCAAGTCTAATATACATTCTGTCTTCAATTTTCTCTCCCACCATTTCAGTAATTCAAATGTATTTTTGCTTCTGGCCATTGCTGCAAACCCAAGATTAAATACCCCGGTGTTGAATATGTGTTTTTCAGTTGGCAGAAAATCATCCACAATGGGTTTTGTAAAGTGGGGGGTTAAAACAATATCATAACTATCCAGATTTACTATTAGTTCGTTTAAACTGTCGAATACAATAATATCAGGGTCAAAATAAATTATTTTATTAACCTCAGGATAGGTACTGAAGAGATAAGTAAAATAAAAAGGCTTTACCGCAGTAATAAGTTCCACAATGGTATATTGCTCTACCATACCCTCGAAGCCGGAAATATTAACTTTATCCGCTTCTACAAGGGTATAATCTTTTACAAGAGAAAGATCAACCCCTGTTTCATTTTTGTCCACAAGCCCTATCACAAATTTGCAATCAGGGTTTGTTTGCTTCAGAGAATCGCCAAGTGTTTTTGCCTGGGCCAGGTAGTTGATTGAACAAAGAGTAAATGCTATATACATATTAAGATATTTTTAAATCATTTAAAAAAATACTGGTAGTAATTCCTAATTGTGACAGATAATTTCGTTCAGAGAATTTGTTACTAAAATCTATTGTTTCTTCGCCAACCTGATTTAAATAAGGATCAATCAGTTTATCAATATCAATCTGGTAATTAAAAGAGAGGTCAGATTTTTTACAAAACACTCTTACTCCATGTTCTTTCATAGCCATATAGGATCCACTTTTTCCTACTATTAAAGCGGGAGTAGTAATAATACCAAAGTCAATTACCTGCAAACACTGCGAAATTTTCTCCTCTGGCTGAGGGCCTAAAACAATAAAGCTACAAAATTTATAAATATTCTTTAGTTCATTCCAGTATTTTAAGGTCTCTCCTAACTTGCCAAAAGAAAGTAAAATTATTTTTCTTCCATGTTCATCATGCTCTCTTTGCAACTGTATCATCAAAGAATGTAGGTTCCAACTACTATAATAAAATGACCCGAAAATACCGCCTATTAGAATCTCTTTTCTATTTGCTAAATCAATTTCATGCTCGGTTTGGTTGTTAATAGTTTCCCAAATCCATTCTGTATTATTATTTATTACTACAGGAATATTACTAAAAAGAGGAAGAGTTTTAGCGCTTACTTTATTTCTCTGGAGTATTAAACAATATAAAGGCATAGAAGAATGCACAACCAAAGGCTTTACGTCTTTTATAAACGTCAAAATGCCTGCTTTTTGTATTCTGCCAATAAATTTATCTTTTAACCAAGCTTGTTTCTCTTCTGCAATCCACAATTCATGAAACATGACATGTACCTTACGTCCCCTGGTAATTTCTTTAAAAAAAGAGATTGAACTAAAGATGATTCCTCTAAGCTGAATTCCGTATATAACAAACTGAATACTAATCCAGTCGGGGGCAAATTTTTTAATGATTAGAGATATTTTATCGCTCTTTTGCTTCCATGTAAGCTCTTGTGGAATGCGTATTACCGGAATCTGCCCCTCCTCTTCTGTTTGTTCTTTTATGTACTTATCATTAAAAGAAAGTAGTAAAACCTCAACATCTGATTTTTCAACCGATGCAGCCAATTTTCTTGTATAATCGCCTATGCCATCTTTTTCTTTTTCAAGGCTGCTACATAAAAAAAGAATTCGCATATTTGTATTTATCCATAAATTACAACACCAAAAGAAATGAATTTTTTCTTAAAAAAAAAATGGTTATTTAAAACTTTTGCTAAAGAATCTCTTCAAAAATATAACAAAAAAATATATTTATTAGGATTGGCCGGAATGGGATACGGCAGCGCAAGCCTATTGGAAATTGATGAAAGCGGCGAGGAAAAAGTATTTGATTACTTTATAAAGAAACAATCTGGTAACGCTAATGAACTAACAATTTTTGATGTTGGCGCAAATATGGGGCATTTCTCTATCATCTTCTCTAAAAAACTACAAAAGCTTAAGAGTATCTTTTTTTGCTTTGAGCCATCTAACTTTACCTATAACGAGCTTATTAAAAACACCAAAGAATATAGTAACATAAAAGTATTTAATATCGGATTAGGCTCAAAAGAAGAAACGCTTTCTCTGCACACTAATTTTGATGGAACAGGAAGCGCAACAATATACCAACAGGGCTTACAGGGCTTTTCAAAAAACCCTCAGACAGAAACTATCTCGCTCACTACTTTAGATAAATTTTGCGCTGATAGTAATATTAAAAAAATAGACTATTTAAAAATTGATGTTGAAGGGCACGAACTGGAAGTATTAAAAGGCGGAGAACAATTTTTAAAAAATTATACAATTAATTTTATTCAGTTCGAGTTTGGACACTTTCATATTTATTCCAGAACGTTCTTCAAAGATTTTTGGGATTTATTAAGTCCTGATTATAATATATATAGAATTTTACCCTCTGGTATTTATCCTATAAACCATTACGGAGAAGATTTAGAAATATTTAAGGCCTGCAATTTTCTGGCTATAAAAAAATAATACAACAAGCATACAAAATATTATGCCTCTTTGGTTTTGTTATGTAGTTTTAAGTTTCTTTCCACAAAAGCAAAAATAACTTCTAATATATTTTTATAAAAACCTCTTTTCTTTTCAGTAAAAGAAGCAATACCTGCTATACAAATTACTACCAATACAATAAGGGGTATTAATTGCATATAGTCTCCTTTATTATAGGGTACTACAGCTCCCACAAAAAGAAGTAGTGGCCAATGAAATAAATATAATGTAAATGTAATTGACGACAAGTATCTAATACTTTCTATAACAAAGGAAGGTATTTTATTAAAAGAAATTTCCGAAATTTTTATGGCATTAAGACTAAATATATTAATCGCAACCAGCCCTCCATAAAACCAGTCAAAAAGATAAAAGGTAGAGAAAAACAGCGGAGCGCGACCATGTCCTTCTTGCTCGCCTGCGCCCAAAAATGCTGAATGATAAAAGAAACCTAAATAAATAATTAGAATAGAAGAAGCTATAAAAATAATAGCAGCAATAACTTTATTAATTTTAATTTTGTCCGAATAATTAAAACAAATTACACCCATAATCCATACTGGTAGTAGAAGTAAAATCTTTAACCCTACAATAAAACAAACAACTAGTAGTAACAATATTCTTTTATATCCGGCTAAATAAGAAAAAATACCAAATAAGAAATAATACCAAAACTCGTAAGAGATTGACCAGAAAACACCGTTAGAGGAAGGCTTTGAACAAAAACCCCATATTTGCTGTATAAATGCAAAATTCATTAATGCTCTAACCAATTGATTATCTGGAGCAACTTCCTGGGAATAAAGAGTTGGGTTAATATAAGATCCTACACCATCAATTAAATAAGTAAATATAAGCGCAGGGATAACAACAGAGTAAAGCCGGGAAAGTCTGTCTATAGTATACGTTTTAAAATTTTTGTTTTTAGCAGAAACAGAGTATGCAATCAGAAATCCAGAAAGAACAAAAAATATCATTACTAACTTGTGTCCCATTTCCTGGTGAAGAAACATATTATTAGAAAATTGATATAAACTGCTATGAACCATCAAAACTCCAAATGCGGCTATTACTCTCAGAAAGTCAAGATATAGAGAAGTTATTTTATTCATAGTAAATTACTTTCAGGATGCATATCAAAATTAGTACTTTATTGCTTGCAATTAAAACAATCAGTTGTAATATATAATTAAAAAGTTCTTTTAAATTTGACATCCTTATTATGATATGAATGTTCTCTTATATTCCTATTGCTTTCTTCCATCTATTGGAGGCATTGAGGTTGTTTCCGCTACACTAGCCGAGCAATTGACCAAGGCGGGAGTAAATATATATATAGTAACAGAAACCCCTTCAGATGAAAAGGATAATTTTTCATATCCTGTATATAGAAAACCTAACTGGAAAGAACGAATCAGACTCGTTAAAAAAAGCGATATAGTATATTCAAACGGAGTAAGTATAGCCTTATTTTGGTATGCTTTCTTTTTAAGAAAACCTTTTGTTTGGACTCTTGGCGGATATCAATTAATGTGTATAGACGGCTTGGGCTGGGTAGAAGGTGAAAAAGCCCCACTTACTCCCTTTCTATCAATAGTATATCACTTCAAAAAAAGGGGTATCGTCTTTGCTATTAAGGGAGGTTTTAAACTATACCTTAAAAGGTTTATTGGCAAATGGCTGGTCGCAAAAAATATAGCTATTACAAATTGGGTAGCGCACAGACAGCCTTTGCCCAGACAAACAGTTATATACAACCCCTTTCCCTTAGAAAAATTTAAGGTGTGCCCCAAAGGGCTTAATCCAGAATTTGACTTTTTATATGTAGGCCGGTTAGTAAGCGAAAAAGGTGTGGCAACATTAATAAAAGCTTTCGCTGAATTATTAAAGGACCCTTCATTTAAAGAAAAGAAACTTTTAATAATTGGGGATGGCAACTGGAGGGATGGACTAACACAACTAGCAAGAGATTTAAAAATAGAATTTGCTATAACATTTGCAGGTAAAAAAACCGGGGCTGAGCTTATCCATTTAGTATCGCTCTGCCATATAGCTATCATTCCCTCTGAGTGGGAAGAACCCATGGGAGGAGTAGCGCTGGAAATGATGGCTGCCGGAAAAAATCTTATTGTTTCTAAAAATGGCGGCCTTGCAGAATGCACAGGTAAAGCCGCACTTACTTTTACCAACGGTAATCATGTTGAACTTGCCAAATGTATGCAAAGATTATTAACAGATAAAAAACTTCAGCAACAGCAATTGGATGAGGCTGTAAATCAATTAAGAAATTTTAATGAAGTTGAATTGGCAGGGAAGTATTTATATTTGTACAAACAAATAACCCATTGCTAAAATTTATTATTCTATAAGTATAAGTTAATCAAGATATTTTAAACTGCTTCGTAATTTGCTATACCAATTACCAATATGAGTTACTCTAGAAAGACCTATGATAGTTTTAACCCTTTAGCGCGATTTGCTCATAGGCAAAGATTTCAGAACAGTATCCTTTCAATTATTCCTGCTAATGGGGTTTCCGTTTTGGATTATGGTTGTGGAGATGGAAAATTCCTGAATGAATTATTAGAAAAATATAAAGATAAAGGCCTTAAACTTGCGGGCTTTGAGCCTTTAATGGAGTCTATAGATTCTAACAAAATAAAAATAGTTAAAACTTTAGAGGAACTTAAAGGAGAGAAATTTGACTTTGTAACCTGCTTTGAAGTATTAGAACATTTTAATCCAAAGAACCAGGAGTTAATTTTTAAAGATTTTACAACTCTTTTAAAAAAGGATGGAAAATTAATTATTTCAGTTCCAATTGAAATAGGCTTCCCTGCCTTAATTAAGAATTTGCGCCGAAAATATAGCTTTAAAGGAAAGCAATTTAGCTTTAAAAATATTTTAAAGTCTATGCGCGCCGTTCCTATGCCAGAGTACAGAAACAGAGAAGGCTACTTGGACCATATGGGATTTAACTATAAAGACCTTGAGCTTTTATTCGCAAAATTTTTTATAATAAAGAGCAAAACATACTCTCCTTACAAAAACCTGAGTTCTAATTTTAATTCACAAGTTTTTTATGAGTTAACTCTAAAACATTCTTAGTTTTATACTTTAATAATCGATCCAAAATGGATAAAATGTATCCTAAGAATAAAATAATTTTAGTAACACACCCCGGCAAACAATACGTTCATCATTTACTAAAAGCCCTCGAAGTAAACAATATTGATTATATCTTCTATACTTCTTTCCATTATAATCCTAAGCTTTTCCCATTCAATATCATTTCATTTTTCCCTAAGTTTATTAAAGACAAATTAGAAAGAGAGTTAAAAAAAAGAGCTTTTAGCGACATAAACACCAGTAAGATTATTCAGTTTCCCTGGTTTGAGATTTTAAGAGAAATAGGAGATAAATTTTTATCCGAAAATAATAAAGACAAGCTCTTATATAGAAGAAATATTATTCATGATAAATGGGTGGCAAAGAGGTTAAAAAAAATTAATCCATTTATAGTTTTAGGATACGAAGAATCATCTTACCATACTTTTAAAAAAGCGAAAGAACTAGGTATAACTACAATTTTAGACCTTGCTCAAATTCACTATAAAGAAATTGAAAGAATAAGTAACTCTTTTCCTTCCTTTAAAAAAACTTTTGCTAATACTTCTTTAAGAAAAAAGATTAACTTTATAAAGGAGAATGAACTAAAAAATACAGATTATATAATTTGCCTGTCTTCATTTGCCGAAAAATCCCTCTTAGAACATGGAATTGATAAAAGCAAGATTTTTATTGCCAATTTGGGCGCCGATACTTCCAAGTTTATACCTAAAAAAGAATACAATAATAAAGAATCCTTTAAACTAATTTTTGTTGGCACATTATTTCGAAGAAAAGGAATTGATATTTTATTAAAAGCGGTAAAACAATTAAATAAAAACATTCATCTTTACTTGGTGGGGCCTATGGGCGATTCTGAGAATGATTTGAAAGAATATGAAGGGGAATATACCCGGATTTCATTTGTTCACCATGAAGAATTAAATAATTATCTGAATAAATCAGATGTATTTGTTCTTCCTTCTTATTTAGACAGTTGGGGAATGGTAGTCACCGAAGCCATGGCATGTGGTTTACCCGTAATAGTAACGGAAAATACAGGCGCTAAGGATGCTGTTAAAAGCAATTGTGGTATAGTCATTCCTCCTGGAGATATTGATGCTCTTAAAGATTCAATTATGTTTTTTTATAATAACAGAGAGCAAATTGAGATTATGGGAAAGCAATCTGCAATTGAAGCTTTAAATTTTGAATGGACAAGTTATCATACCCAGATAAATAATATTATAAATCAAATTATCAACTACATTGAAAACTAATTCTTCAAATATTATTGGAAAAGTACAAACTCAAATCTTTATAGTTTATATTCTTTTAATATTTGAGGGCGCTTTAAGGAAGTGGATTTTCCCTCAGTTAAGCAGCGCTTTATTTTTTATTAAAGATCCTTTTATACTTTATATCTATTATTTATGCTGGAGGTATAAATTATTTCCAACAAACAGGGTAGCGGTAGTTTCTTATTATTTGTCTTTATTCTTTTTAGTATTTGGCTTTGTGCAAACCCTCATAAGCCCTTTCCCTTTTGCTGTAGTTGTTTATGGCTGGAGGAGCTATTTTATGTATATGCCGCTAATTTTTATAATGGAAAAATATTGCGATATACAGTTTCTAAAAAAAATAGCCGCCTTTACATGCTACGTTGCTATACCAATGGCGGTATTAACCTACCAGCAATACAAATCTCCTCCAGATGCTTTTATAAATAGAAACGTAGGCGAAAGTAAAACGGAAGTATTTACTGTAGGGCGAGGAGTTGTTAGAACATCCGGCACTTTTTCATTTTTTACCGGCCAGGCATTTTTTATTGCTAGCGTACTCTCTATGTTGCTTTTTAATTACTTTTTAGGTAAAAAACAAAGTTTCCTTCCTGAAATTGTTTCTTATGTCGCTGCAATGGCTTTCCTTTCAAACCTGGCCGTAAGTGGTTCCCGTTCGTCTTATGCGGCATGCGCAATAATTGTTATTTTTTTAATTTTCTCATCTTTGCTCTTAATAAACAAAAAAAAATCGGCCTCAATCATTTCCTTTGCAATTGTGGGTGTTTTTTTATCGGTGGTAATGTTTAATACCGTTTTTTCAGAACAACTGGAACTAATTACCGAAAGAAATACTAATGCAAATGAAGGAGAAGGTTCCCCTATTGATAGAATACTTGGCTCATTTATTTTTTCTGCTGATGAAGATATACCATACTTGGGACATGGTTTAGGTGTGGGTTCCATTGGTGGCGCATTTCTTATCACTGGCACAAGCAGTTTTGCATTAGCAGAATCAGAATGGGCCAGAATACAATTAGAAAATGGGTATTTTATAGGTTTTCTTTATATTATGTTCAAACTGTATTTAGCCTATTATATTTTAAAAAATGCACTCTTTGCCACTTTAGCAAGCGGCAGCCCAATTCCATTAATTATGGTCGGCTTTATCTTTCCTACAATTCTAATAGGCCAAATGACAATGAATGGAATTACTATGGGTTTTGGTTGGATTTTTTTAGGCTATTCAATGGCAGTAAATAAAGTATTCTTATACAAAGAACATGTATTAGAGAGTATCCCAATAGTTATAGCCACATAAAATGCGAATAAACCTTATTTCTCCTTCATTTTATCCTGCTACTGTTTATGGAGGCCCTATTTTTTCGACACTATATACTTGTAGGGAATTAGCAAAATTGGGACATAAAATATACATTTCTACCACAAACGCCAATAGGGGGATTAAACTAAATGTAATAGTAAATAAGCCTCTAGAATTCGAAAAAGGAATTTCAATTAACTATTATAACGATACTTTTCCTGACAGGCTTTCATTACCCCTTTCCATAAATTTATGGGGAGATATAAAAAAAGCAGACGTTATTCACTCTCAATATATTTTCTCAAGCCCTACCCCTATTTCTTTATTTTATGCTAATCAATTAAAAAAGCCTTACCTGCTTTCTCCAAGAGGGAGTTTTGCGCCTTGGATATTAAGTAATGGTATTGGGCTAAAAAAAGAATATATATCCCTATTTATAAAACCTTATAATAAAAAAATATGGTGGCACGCCACTTCTGACCAGGAAAAAAATGAAATAACAGACTTATTCCCATCTGCACGTATTTTTACTATCCCTAATGGGATAAACCTTGAAGAAAGCAAGAGTTACTCTGAGTTAACAAAAGAAAAATTTATTAAAAAATTTGTTGGGTTAGACTCCTCTCTTCCTTCCCATATAATAGTGTCTATGGGAAGGCTTCAAAAAAAAAAGGGATTTGATATTTTAATAAATGCCTTTTACAAACTCAGGGAAGCATTTCCTTTGGCTTATTTATTAATAGCTGGGCAGGACGAAGGGGAAAAAGAAAATTTAACTAAACAAATACATGCCCTTAATCTTCATGATAGGGCTTTTATAATTGATCCAATAAACGGAGCGGATAAATGGACGTTTTTACATAATGCCGATTTATTTGTACTCCCCTCTCACAACGAAAACTTTGGGAACGTATATGCAGAAGCTTTAGCCGCTGGAACGCCTATAATTGCAAGCCTTGATACCCCCTGGAAAGAGGTAGAAGAGTACCAATGCGGAAAATGGATAAAGAATACCACTGAGATGACTGCAGAAGCAATAAAAGAACTATTAAATAGCGATTTAATTGAAATGGGAAAAAATGGAAGAAAATATATTCAAAAATTTGAATGGAAGAATATAGCTTTGCAGTTTGAGGCGGCATTTAATACTATGCTACAAGATAATAGTTAATAAATGTATCAGGATTTAAAGCTTTTTAAAGTACCTAATAATTTTAGGGGGCGAAACGGGATAGTAGTTCAACTATGGTGGTTGGTACAGTCCATTTTATTTCATCCATCTCCACAGGTTTTATATGGATGGAGAAGATTTTTACTCCGACTCTTTGGGGCAAAAATTGGGCGCCATGTTATTATTAGACCGTCAGTTACTATTACGTACCCCTGGAAGGTAATAATTGGTGATTATTCCTGGATTGGAGATAATGTAGCTCTATATTCGCTTGGAGAAATAAAAATTGGGGCCAATTCTGTTATTTCTCAACAATCCTACCTTTGCGCCGGTACCCACGACTACCAATCCTTGGCTTTTGATATTTATTCCCCGCCCATCACTATTGAAGATGAAGTATGGATTGCCACAGATGTTTTTATCGCTCCCGGAGTAACGGTAGGCAAAGGAGCGGTAGTTGGGGCAAGAAGTTCAGTATTTAAAACAATTGAAGGTGGATGGGTGTATGCGGGAAATCCCTTGCTTAAAATTAAACCCAGAAAATAATTAAGTATTATACTACTAGGGGATGGCGGATAAAAAACTGAAAATTCTGATATATGGCATAAATTATTACCCGGAACTAACAGGAATTGGCAAATATACTGGTGAAATGGGGGCTTGGTTTGCAAAAAGAGGGTACGATATAGATGTTATTACAGCTCTACCCTATTACCCGGAATGGCGACTAAATCAACAATACAAAGGAAAATGGTGGCATAAAGAAAAAATAAATGGGGCCACTATATTGAGATGCCCTCTTTATATACCCCAAAAAGTATCAGGCAAAACAAGGATAATACATGAGTTATCTTTTTTATTAAGTTCCCTTTGGTATTGGCTGCCGCGTTTCTTTACAAAATACGATGCTATTATTGCCATATATCCTCCTTTAGTAATAAATATTTACCCCTATATCTATTCCATTTTTCATAAAAAAACTAAAGTTCTAATACATATACAGGATTTGCAGGTAGATGCAGCTAAACAACTCAATTTGATTAAAAATAAAGCCCTACTAAATTTTTTAGAGAATGCAGAAAAATTTTTCTTAAAAAAAGCCACTACTGTTTCCAGCATAAGTAATGGCATGAAACAGCGGATTTTAGATAAAGGGATTAATGAGAATAATTTCTTTATGCTTCCCAACTGGGCTGAAACGGAGTTTCTGAAACCTTTGCCACAAAACAAATCTTTAAGAAATGAATTAGGATTTTTACCAGAAGACAAACTAATTCTATACTCAGGCAATATAGGTGAAAAACAGGGAATCGAAATTCTTATCCCTATTGCCCAGTATTTTAAAAAAGATCCTTTAGTCAAATTTATTATTGCAGGCGAAGGCGCTTCAAAACAAAAGTTACAGCAGCTCATAACAGAAAAAGAAATTACCAACATCCTATTTTTACCATTACAGCCTTATAATAAACTCCCAATTTTTTTAGCGTTAGCAGACCTCCATTTAGTTATCCAGAAAAAGGCAGCCGCAGACCTGGTTTTACCGTCTAAATTGATCTCTATACTTTCCTGTGGCGGTTGCGCCATTGTTACTGCCCAAAAAGGCAGCAGCCTATATCAAATGATTGAAGAGGAAAAAACAGCCATTTTAATAGAACCCGAAAATGAAGAAGCTTTAAAATTAGCTATTGAAGAAGCTCTAAAAAGTAATACTACCAATATAAAAGTTGCGGCCAGAAATTATGCCTTAAATCATCTTAACATAGATAAAATTTTATTTACTTTGGAAGTATTTTTAAAATCCGATAAATTATGATTTTTTTATTGTGCCGGGTTTTAAACTTCTTAATATAAAGTAAGTTTATTTTATAATTTCCTAATATAAAAGAAAACAAAAAACCTTACTTAATAGTATAATAGGGGTGATTTGTTATAGCATGTTAGAATACATTGATTGCAAAAAATGAAAAGAGGATACAGCAGATTTATAAAACTTATTGATTTTGTGGGAGATATAGCCCTACTCAATGGCAGTTTTATACTAGCTTTCTTCTTAAAAAAACCGTTGGTTGGTTCCGATTTTGACGACCACTATATTTTTCTACACATTGTATTTAACCTTGTATGGCTAATAATAGTACTGTCGCTCGATATTTATACTATTCATAGAACCACTCGTACAGAAAATGTAATATGGAGGTCTATACAATCCATTGGAATGCATAGTCTGATTGTTTTTACTTTTATAGCCGCAATTAAAGGATATCAATATTCCAGAGCGCATTTACTTCTTACTTACGTTATTTTTAGTATTTCACTACTTTTATGGAGAATTCTATTTTTCTATACCCTCAAAAAATACCGTCAAAGAGGGGCCAATTTTAGAAAAGTAGTTATAGTTGGCGCCGGCGCGGTTGGCAATCAAATGTATTCCTATTTTATAAATTACAATGCCCATGGCTATAAGTTTTTGGGTTTTTTTGACGATAACCCGGAAAGATGTCTTCATAAAGAACTTATTCTTGGCCCAATAAGTGATTTGAAAAACTTTATAAAGAGAGAAAAAATTGATGAAATATTTTGTGCGCTACCTTTAAATACATCAAAAACCATAAAAGAACTAATGAATTTTGCGGATAACAATTTGATACGGTTTAAAATTGTACCCGATTTTAGAGGTTTTTTAAATAAAAAAGTAAATATTGATTTTTACAATATGGTTCCGGTGCTCACGCTTAGGCCCGAGCCAATGGAAAATATAATGAATAGAGCCATTAAACGAGGGTTTGATATTTTATTCTCTTTCTTTATAATTCTATTCGTCTTCACCTGGTTGTTTCCAATATTTGCAATCACAATCAAATTAACCTCCCCCGGTCCGATTTTCTTTGTGCAAAAAAGGTCTGGAAGAAGAAATAAAGTCTTTTCCTGCTACAAATTCAGGTCAATGGCCGTAAATAAAGACGCAGATAGTTTGCAAGCCATCCCCGGCGATCAGCGTATTACTGAGTTCGGTAAATTTTTAAGGAAGACAAATATGGATGAATTGCCTCAGTTTTTTAATGTCTTTATTGGCAACATGTCGGTGGTGGGTCCACGTCCTCATATGCTTAAGCATACTGAAGAATATTCCAAAATTATAGACAAATTTATGGTTAGGCACCTGGTAAAACCCGGTATTACCGGATGGGCCCAGGTAAATGGCTACAGAGGAGCCACAACGGACGTAAAGAAAATGCTTAAAAGAGTAAGATATGATGTATGGTACATCGAAAACTGGACTTTTTTGCTCGATTTACAAATTATAGTTCTTACAGCGTTAAATATGATTAAGGGCGAAAAGAATGCTGTATAAAATACTAAACAACCCAAACAAAATAGTAGATACTTCTGGCCTAATAGTTAGTTAGTTATTCCTAACTATTCCCCACAAACCTTTAGTAATATCCCCCATATAATATCCTTTATAATATTTAATACCATTACCTTATTAAAGATGTAAGAGTTAAAACTCTTATATAATAGATTATGAATTTTATAGAATAATACTTAAAGAATTTACCACTATTAGCGGTGAGGGTAGCTATTATTATTAAAATACGAGTATTAGGTAAACCAAAACAAAAAGAGTAATGATATTCAGCATATCATTACCCTCCTTATTATAATTAAATAGAATATTAAATTCCTGAACGAGTACCCACTTTATGCCTGTATCTTGGTATAGATACATATTTCATCTTTGGAGTGTAAACAACTTTCACCTGGAATACAAAATACCCATCGTCCCTTGTTGGATTACCCCTCTGAATGGTGCTACCATTAGGACTGCTTAGATAATTCTTCATAGTATTATCAGGAAAGAAGGTATATGATTTTGAGCTTACATTATCTAAATAATCTGTAAAGCATTTTCTGTATCCGCCTTCTACTATAAAATCAAAGCCTCTTATGTATTTAATTCTTATCCCTAATCCAAAAGGGATAATTGCAGTTGTTCTGGGGTATCCGTGCCCTTCAAGTTTCAGTGGTTCCAGTGCATACCAATGTCCGTTATATTGTCCCATTGGATTAAAATGCATGGCTCCTAATCCCACAAATACATACGGGTTAATAGGAGACCTTTTCTTGTAACGTTTCTGAAACGCTAAAATGTCATACATTAAGGAAGTATATAACTCCACATTGCCTTCCCTAAAGGAGAGGCCTCGCTGAGGATAATAATCTTTACTTTCCAGCCTTACATAATTAAGCTCGGTTTTTATATTAAAATGATAACCCAATCTGTAATAATGTTGCACGCCTATGTTTGGCCTGAATACAAAACTTTTAGAGTTTAGAGAAGCTGCGCTTAAATCTCCATAATAAGTAGAAGTTCCAATAGCGCCAGAGTAACTTACCAGGCCTGCGCCTGATTCGGGAAGATGATAACGAGGTGAATTATAAAAGAACTTTGAGATTTTTCTACCAAATGCGGCGCCAAAATTTGGGCCTGACTCATATTTTCCAAGCCTCTTTGGCGCTTTATGCTGAGCCTGTGCTAGAGTATGAGTAGCTACTAGAATAATGCTAATTAGAAGAAGCTTTTGAGTAAGTATTACCCTCATATCAGTTATGAATCTTTTTACAATGCAATTTAAGTATTTTAATTTAAAATATACAAGCTTTTAATTACTTGTTTTGTGAACTTTGCCAGATATTAGTAGCATTAATTTTTTAGCTTATAATATTTTATTTTTTGTCGAGTATTTTTAACGCATCGTCAGCTTTCTTATTTCCGGGGTCCAACTCTTTTACTTTACTATAAGCAGCTGTGGCCTTAGGTTTATCTTTTTCAAGTAAATACCTATATCCCAGATAGGAATAAGCGTCAATTAAGTCTTTCTTATTTTTTTCAATATCGGCCCCTGCTAACTCTACGTATTTTTCATAAAATGGTTTAGCAAGCCCCTCAGTAGATTCCGGGTCGAGGGTATAAGCAATGCGCGCACGCCACAAATAGCCTTGGGGTAAAGTGGGCTTAAGAGTAACAAACTGGGCAAATACAGAATCGGCTAATTTATAATCTTTATTGAAATAATAACATTTTCCCAGATTCAAATAATCCTGTAATGTCGCCCCTTTCGCTTTCATTCGTTTGGAATATGCCAGCGCCGCCTCTGGGTATTTTTTATGGGCATAATAAATACTTCCGATTTCCGCATATAAACCAACGTTAGAGCTATCCAGGCTTACTGCCTTGTTCAAATTTATCAAAGCTAAAGAGTCATTTCCTACCTTTGCAAACAATCGTCCATAGTACGAATAATCGGATGGAATAATTTTTTTATTATCCAGTTTTGCGAATAACTGCTCCATATTCTCTAACCCCTTCGAATAATTGCCCGTTTCATAATAGCTATAGCCCAGCAGCCTGTATGCCACATAGCTAAAATCCGGTGCAGAAATTACTTTATTCAATACCTCTATAGAACCTTTATAATCATTACTCAAAAACAGAAAAGAACCATAACGATAAAGTGTTTCAGGGTTATCGCCCGTTTTCTCAACATATTTTTTATAAGAGGCTATAGCCTTATCGTACTTTTTAGCTTTGTAGTACAGTTCTCCTATTTCCCTGTAAAAAGGGCCATAGGAAGAGTCCACAACTATGCCCTTCTTATAATATTCCAGGCCTAAGTCGTAGTTGCGGGCGCGGCTATATAGTTTGCCTATTTTAAGATAAACCTCAGGCAGGTTAGCGTTAATTGTTTTTGCCTTCTCATATTCCACCAGGGCTTTGCTGCCATCGTTCTGCGCCCAATAGTAATCCCCAAAAGCCAGGTAAACCTGCGGGTCTTTTTCGTTGGCCTTAAGCGCTTTTTCCAAAAACAGTTTGGCCTGGGTAAGGTCTTGCTTGTCTGAATCAATAAAAAAGGAGGCTATGGCGACAAGCGCCTGCGTTTCTTTATTCTTGCTCAACTGCAATGCTTTATCAAAATTCTTTCTTCCCTCAAGGTAATCTTTTTCCAATATTATTTTACCCAACCCAACATAATTCATAGGGTATTGAGCATCGGCGCTTATGCCTTTGGTATAATAATACTTCGCAGAATCCTCATCTTCCGAAGCATAGTATAATTCTCCAAAATAATAATACGCTTGTGAATTGGCAGAGTTAAGTTTTAAAAGCCCCAGAAATGTATTTTTTGCTTTGGGGTATTGCTCCTCGTCCAGGTACTTAATACCATCTTCAAGAGTTTGAGCGGTTGATAAAGTGGTAACTAAAAAAAAAACTAAATATAAAAAACTGCGAATGTACATACTATCAATTTGTCTTAATCTCTATCTGTCTTCCGGGCATTGCGGCAGGCAATATACCCGATTTCAAAACTATTCGTTGGCCTCTTTCGCTAAGCAGAAAAGAAGCAAAGCCAGTCGCCAGGCCAACTTTTGTATTTCTTACTATTACGTAAATATTACGTACCAGCAAATACTGGTTCATTGTTCCCTGCGAAGGAAAGGCCGATTCAGAAAATTCTGAAACATTTCTCTGAATACCTAATAATTTAATTCCATTTAACAATTTCTTAACTTGCAAATCGTCCGTATCGCTCAACAAGGCAAAACTTACTGCGCCAATTGCCCAGGGGTGTTCCCGCACATAGTCGAATACCTTTTCGTTACTACCTGCAGCCTGTATTTTTACAGAATCTAACCGGAAACCAATACTATCTTTAAGCAAGAAAAGGTTAGAGGAATTGCTCTGGTCTGTTACCAGTTGTACAGAAGCTTCCGGTAATCCTTTTTTCAGTTTGGCCCACGAAGATATTTTACCGTTTAATAAACTCTTTAAGTCTGACATACTGATAATAGAATCCGGAAATGACTGATTAACAATGAGCGCCACAGCGTCTTTAGCAAAATAGGAGGAAGTAATGGAAGTATTTTTAGTTGCAAAAAACTCTCTCTCTGTTTTTGTAATATCCCTACCAGAGAAAATTAGTTCTGTTTTCCCTTCCAAAAAGCTTTTCCAAACCTCCCCTTCTGTAATATAAACCGGTTTTATTACTGCCTTTTCATACAATCCCTCAAACGTCATTCGTTCGGCTTCTACTATAGATCTGAAAGATTCATCCGAAAGCAGGCTAAGAGTTCCGGAAACAGGCGTTTCTTTCGCCTCTTCTTTGTTGGCAGGCGTATTATTAGAAGAACATGAAAAAAGCGACAGGCATAACGCAAAAACTATGCTGGTATACTCAGGCGTCTTTATCCAAAAAATCAGTCTTGTAGGTGCGGTATCCGCGAAAAAAGCCATATAGTATTAAAATACACCCAAATATAATGGAATAAGTAGGAAGCATTAATTTTTGAAGGGAAGAATTAACGATCATATAAATGCCTATGGCTACATAAATCAAGGCTATTAAAAAACGGAAATAAGTTACAAACTTGTTCATTTAGTCAAGGTCGTCTAAGCTAAAGTTAATAGCAATTTTCATGGTGCGTTTTATGGCATGCCCATTCTGCATGGCCGGTTGCCATTGGGTCATTGTATTTACCACACGCAACGCTTCTTCATCAAAACTGTTGTTTATTCCCTTGGTCACTTTAGCGCTTATTAGTTTGCCTTCGGGGCTAATACTAACCGTTACAAACACTTTACCTTCTACTCCCATTCTTTTGCCTGATTCAGGATAATGGATGTTCCTGCGTATGTAACTGGCCATATCCGGAAATCCGGCGTCTCTGCTCACTCCCATAAAACCTTCTTCCCCATTCACATCGCCCAGTATGTCTCCTCCCGGTTTTGCCTGTTCTATAATTCCTGTATTCAGGGTGGTATCGCCCTTTTGGGTAACGTCGGCAATAACAGCCTCTTTTAGCTCTTCCTGCGTAGGGGGCAATTCCTCTTCCTTTACCTTTTCATCCTCTACCACTACCGGGGCCACAAACTTTATGGTTTCAATCTTAGGCATCTCAATCTTAGGCAATGGCGGCGGCGGCGGAATATCAGGGTCAATAGAAGGAATTTCCATCAGTTCTACATTCACTACCTCTTCTTTTGTTTCTTTTTCTTTATGAGGAAACAAATAATTTAGCAGCACAGGCAACGAGATAGCCAGCGTAAAGGCAGAAAAGGAGATAATTAAAGCGGTAAGTATATGTTTCTCATAAAGAGTGCGCAACAGGTAAGCCCCATAACTTTTATTACGCTTCTCAAAAACAATATCATTCAGGGATGTTTTTAAAAAATCCATTCAATCAAAAGAAGATTATCTTAATTCCTAAGTCATTAACCGCCTGCAAAGTTCTGTTATTGTGCATTAGTTGACGAAAAACTTTGTGTAACGCTGTAGCCTATCTCATCTATACCATATGTCAGGTTATCAATCCGGTTGGTAAAATAATTATACGCTATAATTGCCAGGGCAGAAGTGGCAATTCCTAAAGCAGTGTTTATTAAGGCTTCAGATATACCATTGGCAAGTTCTATGGCATCCGGCGCTCCGGCGGTTGCAAGCGCTGCAAACGCCTTTATCATCCCTATTACAGTACCTAAAAGTCCAGTAAGTGTTGAAATTGAGGCCAGTGTGGCTATAATAGTCAGGTTTTTTTCCAGCATAGGCAGTTCCAAAGCGGTAGATTCCTCTAACTCTTTTTGCAGCGCTGCCAGTTTCTGGTCTTTGGTAAGCTGTTTATCCGCCTGTAAAATGGTATATTTAACAAGCATGGCCTTTATAACATTTCCAAGCGATCCCTGTTGCAAATCGCACTCGCTAAGCGCAGAACTTACATTGCCCTCTGACAATAGTGACCTTACTTTTTTAACAAAGCCTTCTACCTGCCCCTTTCCTGATGCTGCCATAAGGGTAATAAATCGCTCTACCGAAAAGGTAATCACCATAAGCAGGAAAGACATCAGCAGGGGCACTATAACGCCGCCTTTATAAACTACGCCCAAATAATTACCTTCTTTGGGACTGTTCGCCGGGTTATCTCCCATAAAATTACCGGGGCTGCCCAATATGAACATATAAATAAGTATTGAAACTACAATGGTAGCGGGTATTACAATAACAGGGAACAGCGCTTTTACGCCCGATGATTTACTTTTTTCCATTTTAAGAGTGCCTAAGGGGTAAATATAAAAGCATTAACACACAAAAAAAACGTGATTTGGAAATATTAACTACACGAACTATTATTGGCGAAAACGATAGGATATGAAAAATATTTCAGTGATAGGCTCCGGCACAATGGGAAACGGCATTGCGCATATATTCGCCCAGTATGGATATAAAGTTTCTTTAATAGATATTTCCGATGAGGCCCTGGATAAAGCCCTCAAAACCATCGCCATCAATCTGGATAGGCAGGTGAAAAAGGAGGCCATTACCGAAGACCTAAAAAAGAACACACTCGAAAACATAAAAATATATACTTCTATTGAAGAAGGGGCAAAAACCGCAGACCTGGTTATAGAAGCGGCCACGGAAAGCCCCGATATCAAATTCCGCATTTTTAAAGAGGTAGACGCTGTCGCCCCAGCCTCTGCCCTACTGGCCTCCAATACTTCTTCCATATCCATCACCCGCATAGCAGCCGTAACCAAAAGGCCGGAGAAGCTGATAGGTATGCACTTTATGAACCCTGTGCCGATAATGAAGCTGGTGGAGGTAATACGGGGCTACTCTACTTCGGACGAGACTACCAAACAGGTAATGCAGTTAGCGCTTTCGCTGGAGAAAGCGCCGGTAGAGGTAAACGACTACCCCGGCTTTGTGGCCAACCGCATTTTAATGCCCATTATTAACGAGGCCATTTACACCCTGTACGAAGGCGTGGGCGGTGTAGAGGAGATAGACACCGTAATGAAGCTGGGCATGGCACACCCTATGGGACCCTTGCAACTTGCCGACTTTATTGGGCTGGACGTTTGCCTGGCGATAATGAACGTGCTGTACGATGGCTTTAAGAACCCTAAGTACGCCCCCTGCCCTTTGCTGGTAAATATGGTTGAGGCCGGGCACAAAGGCGCAAAAACAGGGCAGGGATTTTATAAATATACGCCGGGAAGCAATAAGATAGTAGTAGCGGATAGGTTTAGGAAGTAAATTTAATATAGAATATTAAGATAGCGCGAGACTCCAGGCTCGTGCTTACTATTATAAGGCCTCTGGCCTATAACAGTAAAAAATAATAGAGGTGTTTTCAAGCCTCAGTTTGTGTCTTCGAACTGACTTGCCTCGCTATGAGGATACAGGCGAGGGCAAAAATTATCATATAATCCTAGCACCGCTAATCGAGATTTGCAAATCTCGATTAAATAGTTGTGGATTTGTAATCCACATCATTAAAGCATAAACTCCTCTTTGTTTATTAAATTTAACACCAAGTAACCTTTACGGTAGCCCCTATAATTTTTACCGACACTCCTGCTCTTTTGTGCTATCTCTTTCTGAAAATATTTTAGCCATTAGCTGCAAACTTATGCTACTAATTTTTTGTTCAGCTTATATCCTCGCCTATCTAGGGGGCTAAATCCCACGTGCCAATTGGCACAACAAAATCCTTCAAAGCAAGGGCAAATATTACATGCCTGAAAAGTTAACAGTACAAAAAACAATGCCATAACAATGACAAAACAACGCCATAACAATGCGCGAATCTTGTGGCATGTAAGATTACTGTTACTATTACATTTTTATAAGTAGCACAAACTCCCCTGAGATACTCTGTATAATAGTAAATTGAAGGTTAATAATAAATAAAATAAACTTAACTAATATGCTAACTAGTATACATCCAATCCTCGGCGCCAGGCTCTTTGTCGTCTTTTTATTCAGCACATTTACAGCCTGTTTCATTTTACAGGAAAAGACTTTGAAATATAGTAATCACAAAACTGAAGTAGTAAAGCGCCGCCACGCCCTACTACCTGGCCATGCAGGAAAGCTAATTCTTTACCAGTTTTACGGCAGGGTAAGAACTCGTTTGTCCGGTTAGTATTACCGTGTAAACGCCTGTAGTAGTATTGTCCAGGGATATAGTAGTATTACCCGCAGGTACATTTTGGGTAGCCACTGTTTGGCCCAACGAACTATATACTGTTACAAGCCCGCCTTCCGGCGCGTTTATGGTAAAGCTACTAGTAGTAGGATTAGGGTAAACGTTAACACTTACGGGACTAGAGCTTGTAGCGTTAGTAACCCCGGTTGCTATAGTTGATGATGTCCACTCTTCTATATAATTTCCGGAAGGATTATTGAAATAAGTGTTTGAAGATATGTAGAGATTTCCTGAATTATCCCGTGCCATGGCCGATACAGTACTAAATGCAGCTAAGCTATCGCCGGTAGGGGCAGCGGCAAGAGGAATCCAAGTACTGCTACTGCTTATCCACTCAGCTACATAAGAATAAATAACTATCTCACTATTTGAATTAATATAACCTACTTCATAATTTCCAGCAGCATAAATGTTTCCTGCTTTATCAGCAATAAGCGAATTTACTGCGCCAGAGCTGTAACCAAAAGCATCTGTTCCTCCTGAACTATCAACTTTACTCCAAGTTACGCCATTCCATTTCATAACAGGATAGTAAGTAGGCGCCCCATATCCAGATCCGACTGTATAATTGAAGCATCCTGCTGCATATAGATTACCAGAGCTATCAGCAGCAAGAGTATTAATCTGACCATTAAGGTTATTAAGTCCATTTGGGCCTGCGGTATCGCCCCCTAATACGTTCCAGGTAGAATCGGCGCCGTCCCATTCAACTACCATAGATTCATACGTAGTATACACGTTTCCTTTATTATCTGTTGTAATTGCAGTAATATATTGATAGCCGCACGATTGGCCAGATCCATTATTCGCGTATGTAGTAGTACCTAGCGTAGTCCATTTTGTTCCGTCCCATTTTGCTACATAATAATTCTCATAATAATTAGAGTTGTAGTCTGTGTCACTAAATTCTCCGCCGGCATAAAGATTTCCACGCGTATCTATTGCAAGCGCATGAATAGGGGCATTCGCTTTAAGAGTGTCTTTGCCAGCTCCTACTTCACTCCACGTTATTCCATCCCATTTGGCCACGTAATAATATCCGCTATCATCCTGGAAACCGCCTGCGACATATATATTACCCTTACTATCGGAAACAATTGCATTAATTGGGCCAGCGGCATGCAATGAATCTCCTATACCTGTACCTGCTAATTCACTCCAACTGCTTCCGTCCCATTTTGCTATACACCAATATGGACTAATGCTTCCAGAAGCATATAAGTTACCAGCAGGATCTGTAGCCAGCACAGGCGTATAGGCAACATATAATGCATCGCTTCCATTAACCAGGGGCTGCCACTGCTGGGCTTGCATAGATATTGAGCCTATAAATAGACAAGTTACTAGTAGAATTTTTTTCATAGATATGAGTTTTAAAAAGTGATTTATGCTTAACAGTTAGACGTTTGAATATAATATTTTCTCACAAAAAAGAAAAAAAATAATTGCCTGAAATCTTTGTGGTATTTAACCCAGAAAACAAAAAATATAAATTTTAATCACAGAAACAACGCCTGCTAACCACTGATTGTTAATGACTAATGAGTAGGCTAAATAATTTACATTTAGCAGATCAGAGTTTAAAAGCTAAAATAAGGGGGTATTATAACTTGCATTTTTAGGGTCTATCTTATAAAATTATATCCATTGTTTTCTTGTAAATAATTCAATTTTATCTGATAAATTTTATATTTTTACAGGTTATCACTGTTAATTATTTGAATTAATCAAATGCGAATTTCGGGAATTGCCTTTGCAACGATTTTGTGCTTAGCCACTATGCGCCAAATATACGCACAGCCCGCAGAGTTTGAACGCATTACCGACCGCCAGGGATTGCCTAATAATACGGTAAGCGCTATTATTAAAGATTCGGAAGGGTTTATGTGGTTTGGCACCTACAACGGGCTGGCCAGGTACGACGGTTATTCTTTTGCTAACTTCTTAAACATTCCTAACGATACTCAATCCATAAGCGGCAACTCAATTCGGGCGCTTTTTGAAACTATGGATAAGAAAATTCTTGTAGGAACGCGATTTAATGGCCTTAATAGTTTTGACAGGCAAACAGAGACTTTTTTGCGATATCAGCATAAGGATAATGATACAACAAGCATTAATAGCAACTTCGTAACCGCCATATATCAGGACAAAAAAGGAACTATATGGATAGGTACCGAAGGAGCCCTTGAAAAATTTAATAGTAAAACCGGTGTATTTACACATTATTACCCTTTCAATAAAAGCCGCAACTATGTTAGCGGTATTGCAGAGGATAACGAGGGCAACATTTGGCTACAGGGCCTAAGCAATAAACTGGCAAAACTAAACCCCACAACTAATACATTTGAATACGTTAAATACTCTGACAATGCCAACCTGGCGCTAGAAGCAAACTTTGGGGGGGCGCTGCTCTATGAGGGCAATGGAATTTTTTGGATAGGAAACACCGTAGAAGGATTATGCAAGCTAAACATAAAAACAGGCGTCAAAAATGAATTTTTCACGGAGAATGATAAACTAAGGTCGTCTCCAGTTCTATCCATAAAAAAGGACAGTGAAAATAATATATGGATAGGCACCGATGGCGGTGGGCTGTACCTGTACCATACTGTTAGCCGAACCATAGAAAGTTATACACGCAGCAATGATTTGACTTCGCTAAGTAGTAACGCTGTATATGCTGTATACGAAAGTGAACCAGGGTTAATATGGGTGGGCACTTATGCATCCGGGGTAAACGTGATTAAGAAAAGAAAAAAATTCTTAAAATTTACTACCACCGGAGGCCCGGGCAAGGCGCTTAACAATAAATCTGTGCTTTGTATGACCAAAGCACAAGGTGAAAAAATATGGCTGGGCACTGATGGCGGAGGGCTTAACTTGTTTGACCCTTTAACCTATACGTTCGAATATTTTACTGAGGAAAACGGAAAGGCTGGCGCTAATGTAGTGAAGTGCATAGCAACAGACTCTGATAATACGTTGTGGTATGGCAGTTTCAGGAAAGGACTTTGCTATGCAAACCCTACTAGCAGAACTAAAAAAACTATTACTACTGCCAGTAAATTTACAGAGGGTAAATTAAACAGAAACAGCGTATGGTCTATTTATAAGAACAATAAAGGGCCGCTATGGATTGGTTTCTTTAAAGGTGGTATAGACATTTACGATGTCGATAAAAATACAATTTACCGTTCTCCGCTAGATACTATAAAATCAAACAACATTTCTCTATGCACTATTTTAAAAATAGTTGAAGACAGCAAGAAAAGAATATGGATAGGAACACAGGGGATGGGACTGATATGCTATGATTCCTCGTTAAATACATACAAAACCTTTATAGGAGAGGAAGGCAAAAAAAATACTATTAACAGCGATGACATTAGAGATATTTTTGAAGATAGTAAAGGTAACTTATGGTTTGGAACAGGAAATGGGGGGCTAAGTAAACTTATAGATTTCGACAAACAGCTATTTGAGAATTACACTACCGAGACCGGATTCCCTTCAGACCGCATTGTGGGAATACTTGAAGATGACAAGAACAACCTGTGGTTAAGCAGCGATAAGGGGATAATTTACTTTAACCCTATCACCAGAGCCGCCTTGGCTTTTGATACGGAAGATGGCTTACAGGATGATGAATTTAACGATAATTCCAAACTTAAAACCAGTAACGGATATATATACTTTGGGGGAGTAGAAGGCTTTAACATGTTTCACCCTGATCAAATAAAACTTAATAATAAAATACCGCCGGTTGTAATTACAGATTTTAAAATCTTTAATCATTCATTAAGACCAGGGGTATTATATAATGACAGAAAATACCTTCAGAAGTCAATTCTTAAAACCGACAAAATTGAACTCAGCTATCAGGATTATGTTTTCTCAATAGAGTTTTCTGCGCTCAATTTTGTTTCACCTTCCAAAAATAAATTTGCCTACCGCCTGGAAGGATTTGACAATAATTGGATTTATGCTAATGCCGATAAACGTTTTGCCACTTATACCAACCTTAACCCTGGCAAATATACCTTTAGGGTTATTGCATCTAATAATGACAAAGTATGGAACAAACAGGGCGCCTCGCTTACTATCATTATACTTCCTCCGTGGTGGCAAACCTGGTGGTTCCGCGCAACCTCCATTATAGTATCAATAGCCTTGATGCTATTGTTTATTTACCTTCGTACAAGAGCAATAAGAGTACGGAATAAATTTCTGGAAGAAGAGGTAAAGAAGCAAACAACTATTCTTAAAGAAGTAAATAAAGACCTGCTGGAAAAGAATGAGATATTAGAGAATAAAAATATTGAGATAGTAAATAAAACAGGAAAGATACTGGAACAACAGTCCGAAATTATTAAACAAAAGGAACAACTGGAAAAACTTAATAATACTAAGGACAAATTTTTCTCAATTATCGGGCACGATCTCCGTAACCCTGTTAGCGCGCTAACCATGTTAACAAAATCGCTTAAACAGGAACTTACACATTTGGATGGGGATGAGAAACAACTTATAAATAATATAGAAATCTCCTCCGAACGAATAAAAACCCTGGTGATTAACCTACTAGAGTGGGCAAGATCGCAAACAGGAGACCTGAGAGTTGAGCCAGCTCAACTCTCAGTAAAAAAACTTATCAGGGCAAATATAGAACTTATATATTCCAGCGCTACGCAAAAGCATATTACAATAAAATCAGATATTCCTGATTCATATTTTATAACCGGAGATTACAATATGATAGATACTATTGTGCGGAATATTTTAAGTAATAGCATTAAATATACCCCAAGCAACGGCGAAGTAACTATATACACTACCTACACTAATAATAAAATAACCATTTGTTTTAAAGATAACGGTATTGGCATATCGGAACAACAATTGGTAAAACTTTTGAACGAGAATTATTCATTTTCTACAACAGGCACAAATAACGAACAGGGAACGGGACTGGGAATGCTTATAATAAAAGAGTTTTCGGAACTGAACAAAGGTAATATAACTATAGATAGTAATCTGGGACAAGGAAGTACTTTTTGCCTCACATTACCAGGAGAAGAAATTTTTAACGAAGAGGAGAATGTGATTGAACACAATTATCTTTTTGAGGAGAACACTATAGACCCTGGCAATTTCTTAAAAAAAGATTTTTATGGCAGAAAGGTTCTTGTAGTAGATGATGATGAACAATTACGTAGTAGTTTAAAATTTATACTTAACCCGATTTTTGAAATTCATGAGGCCGCAAACGTTAGCCAGGCGATAGTCCTGGCAGAAGAACTGCTGCCAGACCTGATAATAAGCGACATAAAAATGCCTGATAGTTCTGGTATTTCGTTTTGTAACTCAATAAAAACCAATAGGGTCACCTGCCATATACCTGTAATTTTACTTACCGGGGCAACCTCTAAAAAGGTTCAATTGGAGGGATTACAGGCAGGGGCAGACGCCTATATTATTAAACCTTTTGATGAAAAAATACTATTAACTACTATTAACAACATATTCAACTCGCTGGAGAATATAAAACTTCGTTTTTCTTCTGATACAGAAATATTACCCTCTGACCTTACTAAAAATAAACTGGATGAAGAACTACTATCAAAGATGATAAAGTTTGTGGAAACAAACATCTCCAGCCCCGATATAAACGGCGATTCGCTTTCTAAAGAATTGGCAATAAGTAAAAGCGTTTTATATACTAAGCTTAAAAACCTAAGTGGGCAGACTGTTAACGAGTTTATACGCACCATACGCCTTAAAAACAGCATAAAGCTACTTATGGAAGGTCGTTTAAACATTACCCAAATATCTTTTGAAATGGGATTTAACAGCCCCTCCTACTATACCAAATCGTTTACAAGGCATTTTGGCTTATCCCCCAAAGAATACATTGCAAAACAAAGGGGGGTAAACCATATTAGTTAATAAAGAATAGTGGATTAGGTTTATTATAAACTAAAAAGGGAAACGACTATTCGTTTCCCTTTTTATTAGTTAATTTAGATATACTTTATTAATACGTAGCTGTTCCTGTCTGGCTGAAGATCATATAGTCAATATCGCCAATTTGTCCCTGGGTAAAAGATTCACAATTGCCCGAACCGTATATCTCCCCACCCACATTTGTAGAAGTATAAAAAGTAGTATCACTTAAAGGTTGAGTTCCTCTCTTAATTACTTGATTTATTTGCTCATATTGGGTTACTGAGAATACACTTCGTTGTATACACCCTTTCTTTATTGTAGAAGGAAGTTTTATACTAAGAACAACCTGTATGGGAGTAGAAGTAGTTGAGGTTGGGGGTAAGGCGCTAGTATCAGAAGTAACAGTATACAGCGGCTTACCACTGTAATTTATGTCTTCGGGGGGGTAAACCGAAAAAGTTACGAAATAAGAGTAATATTTGGTATCATATATTCTAGTACCGGGTATAAGGCCTGTTCTTGGAGGAAGAGCAACGCTTGGAGGTGTATTTGCGGGTATGACCAGATTAAAAATTGCCACAGAATCTAACTTATTGGGGTTACCCATATTAGGAGAGCCGCCGGAAGCTTCCGGTGATACGACTTCGTTTTTTTTACAGGCAACCCCTAAAATAAGTATTAGTAAGACGGTTAAAAGGAAAATAAAGTTTTTCATAGTAGCTGGCGTTAATAATGTATAACTTTTAAAGAAAGAAACTACATATAAGTAATCTTACTATAAAAACAAATACTCGTTTCCCTTTTTAGTAGTTAATTTAGATATACTTTATTAATACGTAGCTGTTCCTGTCTGGCTAAAGATCATGTGGTAGGCGCCTGTGTCGTTAATTTGCCCCACGTAAAAGGATTCGCAATTGCCCGAACCGTTTATCTCTCCACCTACCGAAACATATCTATAAGTAACTGTGCTCGAATAGGGTTTATGTGTTGTTTTTACTGTCATATTTTCAGTTATTTGTTGAAATTGATTTGCGGAAAATACACTTCGTTGTATGCATCCATTATACTGCTTAGGAAGATGTATGGGCAAAACTACCTGAATAGTAGTACTAGTAGATGAGGGAGGGGGCACGGCGCCGCTCACCGTATCTGTATAGAGCACTAAATTGGTTGGAGGTTTAGTACTGTTATTATAATGGCTATAATTTATGTCTTCGGGGGCATATATCGAAAAACTTACAGAATAAGAATATTTTGTGATAAAAGTAACTGTATAAGAGGTTGAATATGATGACGGCTCAGTAATGGTGATAGTTTGGGGCGTATTTGCCGGTATTATCAGATTAAAAATAGCCACAGAATCCAGGTTATTAGGGTTTTTGTTTGTGCTACCTGGGGCAGAAGTTTCGGGCCATACCACTTCGGTTTTTTTACATGCAGCTCCCCAAACAAGTATAAGAGTTACGGATAAAAGGAAAAGGAAATTCTTCATACTACACAAAATATACGTTAAATATAACGAAAAAAATTAAAAGTTATACATTTTTTATTTTACTAAGTAAAAAAGCCGCCAAATTTAAAATTTAGCGGCTGATTAGTAATTAGTTGTCCGACCAGGGGTCGAACCTGGACTCTTCTGAACCAAAATCAGACGTGTTGCCAGTTACACCATCGGACAGTTTACCCATTTGGGACTGCAAATTTATAGTAAATTTCTTTTTATCCAAACCGGTAATTTACTTTTTAAAGCGTTTAATCCAAATAATTTGCCAAAGCGTTACCGTAAACTGCTTCCGCTTCTTGCAGTGTTATAAGCTCTTCTGCATCTACTATAAACCCTTTGCTGGTAACCAAACCTATCTCCTGAACATTTATTCCAGAGTGCACTGTGGCCTTCTTTAGTTCAGCAATCATGGAAGAGGCTACGGAGACCACTACCCTCCCCTGGCTTTCCCCAAATAACCAGGCGTCTTTTCTAAATGCTTTGTCAGAAGTTACCCTAAAGCCCAAATTCCCCTGCATAGCGCTTTCTGCCAGGGTTATAAACAAACCGCCTTCCGAAATATCGTGCGCAGAGTTTATTATTTTACTTTTTATAAGTTCCTTAATAAGCCCCTGCACCTTATATTCTTCCTCCAAATTAAAATATGGTATTGGGGAAGCTTTAATTCCCAAATAAGAGTATAAATATTCTGAAGAGGATATGTCGTTTCTTGATTCCCCGATCAGAAATATCAAGTCGCCCTCTTTCTTAAAATTAAGCGTAGCATGGTTAGCTGGGTTTTCCATTATCCCTAGCATACCTATGGTTGGGGTCGGAAATACAGGGCCGCCATCGGCGGACTGGTTGTAAAAGCTTACATTACCACCTGTTACGGGAGTAGCAAATTTTTCGCAGGCCTTTTTCATTCCTTTAATGGCCCCTACAAATTGCCAGTACACTTCAGGGTTGTATGGGTTGCCAAAGTTAAGGCAATTGGTAATAGCTACTGGTTCGCCCCCACTACATACTATATTACGAGCCGCCTCAGCTACAGCAATAGCGCAGCCTTCTTCAGGGTCGGCATTTACGTAGCGTGAATTGCAATCTACCGTTATTACTATGGCTTTATCTGTTCCTTTTACGCGAACCACTGCGGCATCTGACGGGGCATTAGTGCTTGTATTGGCTGTCCCCACCATAGAGTCGTACTGCTCATATATCCATTTTTTGGAAGCTATGTTCGGATGCCCCAGTAAAAATCTGGCTATTGTTTTGTAATCTGTAGGTTCTTTAACAGAATCAATAGTAAACTTTTTAAACTCTTTGTAATAAGCCGGTTCTTTATATTCCCTATGGTATACCGGCGCGCCGCCACCCAATACCAAGTCTTGCGCGGGTACATCCGCCGCCAGTTGGCCGTTCATGTAAAATTTAAGTCTGTGGCCTTCTGTTACTACGCCTATTTGTGCGCAATTCAAGTCCCACTTTTCAAATATATCTTTAATCTCTTTTTCTTTTCCTTTCTCAACTACTATCAGCATACGCTCCTGCGATTCTGAAAGAAGTAGTTCAAAGGGTTGCATATTCTTTTGGCGGGCAGGCACTTTATCCAGCCATATTTCCATACCATGCTCACCTTTGGCGCTCATTTCGGAAGTAGAACAAATAATACCGGCGGCACCCATGTCCTGTATGCCTATTACGCTGCTGGTGGCAATTACTTCCAGCGTAGCCTCCAACAAAAGTTTTTCCTGAAAAGGGTCTCCTACCTGCACAGCGGGTAAGTCATTTACAGAGTCTTTACTTATGTCTTTAGAAGCGAAGGCCGCGCCGTGTATTCCATCTTTACCCGTTGCTGATCCAACAATAAATACAGGATTTCCTACTCCATAAGAAATGGCTTTAGCTACCTTGTTAGTCTCTACTATACCGGCAGAAAAAGCATTTACTAAAGGATTTACATTGTAACAATCATCAAAATATACCTCTCCTCCTACTGTGGGGATACCAAATGCATTGCCGTAATTTCCTATTCCTTTTACTACGCCACGCACCAGCCACCTTGTTTTTTCCAGATTAAGGTTTCCAAAACGAAGGGAATTTAGCTGTGCTATTGGGCGGGCCCCCATAGTAAATATATCCCGGTTTATGCCCCCTACCCCTGTTGCAGCTCCCTGATAAGGTTCGAGCGCTGAAGGGTGATTATGAGATTCAATTTTAAAGCTACAGGCTAAACCTCCGCCTATGTCTACCAAACCGGCATTTTCTTCCCCTGCTTTGGCAAGCATTAAAGGAGATTCTTTGGGTAAAGTTTTTAGCCATACAATGGAGTTTTTGTAAGAGCAATGTTCCGACCACATTACTGAAAAAATGCTTAACTCTGTAAAGTTGGGGGTTCTGCCCAGTATTTGTTTTATTTTTTCAAATTCTTCTTCCAGAAGGCCAAGTTTTTTGGCGGTATCTAAGGTAGTTAGTTGGTTTTCCACGGGCATTTTTAAATCTGGTAGCAAAAATAAAAAAATGAAAGGGTATTAATAGAGTTTTTTACAAAAATGCATGTTATGATATATCAATGAGAAAACTTGTGATGCAGAAATGTACTTCTGACTTGTTTGCCGTTTATGTAATAAGTAGAGCATATTAGCCTGCCTTTGGCGTATTCTTTCCATAATCCGCTACGTTCTGCATGTTTATATTTACCCCTGCACAAAATTTTGCCGCTTTCGTAATACATTTTCCATGGCCCGTTAAACTTGCCGTTTTTATAGTTTATCACCCTACTTTTCTTGCCGTTCTTAAAATAAATAACCTCTTTCCCACTAGGTTGCCCATTTTTATAATGCTTAACCACAGCTTTTTTATGATGTTCATTAGCATAGTACCCTATTATTTTATGCTGTTTTACTGTATCGGGATTATTGTAATTTACATCGTAGGTACGCACACTATCTCTTTCGAAAATATATATTGCCTGGGGCAACTGGGCTTTGCAAAAGAAAGATATGAAGACTAGTAATATCCCTAAAAAAAAAATTAATAACTTATTATTCATCATTTGTGCGTTTTGTTTTCTATTTAAATCGCTCTAACCATTCAAGCGCTTTTTCCTTATTTGTAAAAGCTCTTAACGGAACCGAAGGCTTGGAAATAAGAAATGCGGAGTTAACAATAATTCTTTGTACTTCGCCATGTATAAACAATACTAAAGCAGATACTCCTTGAAAATTTTTGAACGAATATTCTTTGGCTTCTCTTGTCCAATATTTAGCTCGTGTAGCGTCTGCAAAAACAGGCCTTTTTACCCCTCCGCCTATTGCTATTCTACTCTCAATGTGTCTTTTTTGAATTGCCAAGTCTACTACTGCACCCTCTTTGTATAAAAAATAAATGATGCCATTTTCCAGCCAAATCCAGGCAGCTTCATCTTCAATCACTTCAGATTCAGGTTTCATTACCAAAATAACTATTAATTATATTTATTCCTTCTTCCTGTTTTTTTCCATTTCGTCCCACAATTCTAATGGTACATCGTCAAAACTATTAAACTCCCCTGCTCCTTTTAGCCATTCCCCTCCGTCAATAGTAACTACTTCGCCATTTATGTAGGCAGAATAGTCAGACACAAGATAGGAAGCAAGATTAGCAAGTTCTATATGTTCTCCAAATCGTTTTAAGGGAATTCTTTTTAACGGATTAACTATTTTCTCCAACTCCTCAGGAAATAGCCTGCTCCAGGCCCCCTCTGTTGGGAACGGGCCCGGGGCAATAGCATTCATGCGTATATTGTATTTTGCCCATTCTACTGCAAGCGAGCGGGTAAGATTTAAAACCCCGGCTTTTGCACAGGCAGAAGGAGCCACATAGCCAGAGCCCGTTGAAGCATAAGTTGTTACAATATTTAATACAGTACCGGCTTGTTTTTCGGCTATCCACTCTTTACCCAATGCTAATGTAAAGTTATAAGTCCCTTTTAATACTATATCCACAACAATATCAAATGCTTTATAAGATAGCCTTTCGGTAGGACTAATAAAATTACCTGCGGCGTTATTTACCAAAACATCTATTCTCCCAAAGTATTTTTTTGCTTCCTCCAATACTTTTTCTACCTCCTGATATTTTCGAACATCGCAGGCCAATGGGAGTATTTTACCTCCTGTTTGCTCTCCTAACTCTATAGCTGTACTTTGTAAAACATCCAGCTTTCTGCTGGCTATTATCACATTAGCGCCAAGTATAAGAAAAGCTTTAGCCATAGATTTACCCAACCCTGTTCCGCCCCCTGTAATTAGAATAGTTTTATCTTTTAAAGCATTTTCGTTAAGCATTAATAATTCTTTTTGCATAGTTTAATTATTTAACTTTTGTTGCGATTATAAGTTTATAAATATATATTTGTTTCATAACTAATCTATTTTTTAAATGTATTTATAAACCTTTGTTCTATGAAAACAATATTTACACTACTTCTTGTTGTCGGTTTTACTACACTTACAAATGCTGCTTATTGCTCAGCATCCGATGTTTTTACAATCGATGAAGTAAAAGTTAATACCGAATTATCAGGACTTAGCGATCTGGAAAATTATGTTGAAAACCATCCATCAACAGATCTGGTGAGCTTAAAGGCAAGCAATACCATGCCAGAAGTAGTAAATAAATTAAATCCTTTGCAATCTTCAGACTTAGCAGCCACCAATGCCACTTTCGGAGGTCATTTTATCTCTTTCCTTGCTGGTTTCTGCTGCGGCGTGCCAGGTATTGCTATTGTTTTCTTTGCTTCCCAGAAAGACTTTGAACTTACCCAAACTGCCATAATAGCGGGTCTTATTGCTTTTGTAATAGCCATTATATATTTTATTATTGTTGTCTCCAGCCCGGCTTTTAATTATTAGTATTAATAGTTATTCATACATGAAATGAAGGTTTACCTTTTTGCGTTTTTGCTTTTATTGGTTTTACAAAGCAAGGGGCAAAATGTTTTCAGAATTAAAAGCGACTTTACTATAAAAGAAAAGAAAGCGGATGGCAAACAAACGCTTATTATAGGGAAAGTCTATTATGATATAAATTTAAAAAAAGTAGTTTACGATATTACTTTTCCAGAAAAAGAAACCTGGGTTTTTAAAGACGACAAACTCTACAATATAAAAAATAATAAAACAACAAATCATTCCTCTATCAACATGTCGGAATATACTATATTCCACCTTAGTCTTACCGGAAAACTATTTAACTTTGGAATGGAGGGTTCAGGCTATAGCGTAAAAAAAACAGAACAGGATAAAGGCAAAATAATTACTACCTGGACTCCACCTAGCGGTTCGAAAATGATAGGCGATGTAAAGCTAATGCAGGAAGATAAAAAGCTTACAGGAGTGGTTTCATTTGATAAAAAAGATAATTTAGTGAGCAAACAACTATTCAAAAATTATGTATTATTAAATGGGATAGCCTTTCCTTCAGAAATAATTCAAACATATTATACCGATAAATCACAAGAAAATTATAAAGTTATCAATTTTAAAAATCCGGTAGTAAATGATCTTTCCAATGAAAATCTTTATAACTATCCTGTTAATTAGCTTTTTTAGCACATTTTGTAAGGCACAGGTAATAGATGATTTTGCCTATTTAACTGAAGAAGTAAAAACTACCTCTAACCCTTATCTACAAACCGCTAAAAAAAATAAAAACGAAATTGAACTGATGTTTTCTGTTCTTTTCTCTTTTTATAAAAACTATATTTCATCTCAGGATTTGCAAAAATGCTCGTTTACACCTTCCTGCTCCGAATATGCGTTTATTGCTGTACGAAAGAAAGGGGTGTTTATAGGAATGCTAAGTGGTTTCGACAGGCTTACTCGTTGCCATTCTTTAAGTAAAAAACAATATCCGATTGATCATACCACTCACTTACTTTATGACCCGGTAGAATAACCTAATGTCCTTAAAATATTATTTATTACCAGCATTCTTCTTATTCAATTCTTTTAATGCTTATACACAGGATGACAATATTTTTGGATTGCAAAACTCCTTAAAATATGCAGATTACCTTATAAAATCACACAACTATAAAGAGGCTATTCCGGAAATTGAGCGACTGATTTATCTTGTTCCTAATGATACTTCCCTTAAAATTCAACTTATAAACACCTACCTGCGGCAACAAGATTACAACAGCGCCATAAAGAAAACCAGATTATTTTACCCCTCTATCAATGAAATGCCTTTAAACTTTGCTAAATGTTATGGTAAGGCGTTACTACTAAATAGGTCAGACAGCATAGCTAGTTTTGTAAAAGAGAATAATTATTTACCCGATTCTTTAAAGACAAACTATCTTATTGCCTTTGACCTTTTGAATAAGAAATGGGTTCTCGCAAAAAAAATATCCGGAACCTCTACACCTTATTATTTAAATAATATCTTACAACAAACAGACCATATAGAGTACAAAAGCCCCGGCCTTGCACTGGCTTTATCTGCCATTATTCCCGGCGCCGGTAAAATATATACAAAAAACTGGAAAGACGGATTAATTGCTTTGGTAACTGTTGGCCTTTTCTCCTTTGAATCTTATATGGGCTTTTCCAGAAAAGGAATTGGCAGCGCTTACGGATGGATAAGCGGAGGATTGGCAGGAGGTTTTTATGCCGGAAACTTATATGGTTCTTACCGCTCGGCTGTACTTTATAATAATAAGCTGGATAATAAAATAATCCATGAAACAGAAGAAGCTATTACTACTCATTTTTAACTTTTTATTTATTGCTGCCCGCGCTCAAACGCTTAGTGAGACCAGGGCAATTGCCGAATTGCAATACAGTCAAGGAGATTATGAATTGGCTATACCCAACCTTAAGCGTACTCTTTTTTTTAGCAATAATAATAAAACTACACAAGCTAAAACCATTTACCTGCTGGCAAAAAGCTATTTTTTTACCAGAAACTACCCGGAGGCTATTTATTACTTTGACCAGGCCTATTTTAGCTTGGAAAATGACAGCCTGAAAAAAGAATGCATTTTTGAAAAAACATTATGTCTTTTTGCTGAAAGTAAATATCAGCTTGCTTTGGTAGAAATATTAAGCCTGGATAGTAGCTTCCAGTCCCCTTATTTTGACCAACGAAGAAAGCTTTATCTTGCTTCTTTATACTATAAAACAGGCGATCTTAGTAATTCTTATGTTTATTTTTGCCAATTAATAAACGACAATCAACAAAAAAAAGAGTTAGATAACTATTTTAAGAAAGCTTTCCGTTTACAAAAAAACAAACCTTACCTGCCTATGCTTATGAGTTTTTTAGCTCCTGGCGCGGGGCAGTTTTATATAGGCGATGTTCAAAACGGTTTAAATTCCTTCATTTTAAATTATGCTCTTTTATTTGCATTTACTTACACAGCTTTAAACTATACAGTGTTAGACGCCTCCCTGGCTTTTATTCCCTGGATTTTCCGCTACTATTTAGGCGGAGTGCGTAAAATTCCCCAATTATATTCTCAAAAAAACAATGCCCAAAAAAGAGTAATATATACAAAAATATTACACCTAATAAAAAATAAATGAATTTAATCGTATATGCATTTAGTCAAGTAAGAAATACCTGATTTTAAGTTTTGAAAATAAAAGTTTTATAAATGGGTAACATTGGAAATATACAAATTTGAATCCCTAATCGATATATTTACAAAGTTCATCTAAATTTATTGCCAGGCTCATTTTCATTACGTTAAGCAAGGTTAGGTATGATATTTGCTGTGCATGCTCAATAAATTTATTTAACTTTGAATCTCGCAAGAGAATACAATTTATGACTACCATCTATACTAAAAAAATTAAGACATACGGTTATCTATGTGTACTATTTTTTACTCTGCTTTCGGGTGTTTCGGCCTTTGGGCAATGTGGCACAACTTATTCAACAACTCAGACTATCAACGCATTTACTGTAAGTACTGCTTGTACTCTTACTGTTAACTCTGGGGTTACTTTAACCATTCAAAACTCCATGAATTTTAGCAGCGGAGGCTCCCTTGTTATTCAGGGAGCAGGATCAGTAATATTTCAACAGGGTATTAGTCTTGGCAGTGGAACCAGTATGGTTACCAATAATACTGGCAATACAACTATCACTGGTAATTTTGGCATAAGTAGCGGGGCTACATTTACCGCCAATGGCCCTGTTACATTTTCCAGCGCTGTATCTTTAAATGGTGGAACTGTTAATATTAACTCAAACTCGACAATGTCCCAGGGAGGAAACTATGGTGGAGGAACCCTAAATGTACAAAACAACTCTACACTAACTATTGATGAAACAGGAGTAAATTTTTCAGGAAGTGTTATAAATATAACCTCTGGAAGCACCATAGATGTAGTAGGAAGTATTACCAACAATAGTAGTAGCATTGCCGATAATGGAACTTTGGAAGTTACAGGCTCACCGGGAACTTATACAGGAGGTAGCAGCACCGCTAATGTTACAGGTTCAGGAACCTTTACTACAACAGGAGGTATGAGCTCATCCAACGGAGGAACCATATTTGGCCAGGCAAACTATACATGCAGTGGACCTGGTTGTAATGGTTCATCAGGCTGTGGGTTTGGGGTGCCGGCGTTTTCTCCTACAGGATCATCATCGACTGTGTATTATTGTGCTAGCTCTGGCAATAAAGTTGCTTTTACAGCTACAACTCCCTCAACAACCTCCGGATATACATTTCAATGGCTAAATAATGGCAGCGCTATTAGTGGCGCAACAAATAACACTTATACCACCCCTACAAGCCCTTCAGGCACCTATTCTCTCAAGGTAACGCAAACAAGCAACAGCTGCGCTAGTACTTCGGCAACAGTTACTGTACAATCGGGTACACCTGCAACGCCTACAAGCATATCTCCAACCACTACAGCATGTGAAAATACAGCCACTACTTATACAGTTGCATCTGTTACTGGCGCCTCTTCTTACAACTGGACAATAACGACCGGAACAGGAAGTTCCAGCACTACGACCAATACTAATAGCATAACATGGACTGCAGCAGGCTCCGAAAATATTAAAGTTGCGGCAGTATCTAATAGCTGTACCAGCGCTCAGCTAAGTCAAAACATTACTGTAACTGCCGCTCCCACTGCTCCTACTGTTACAGGAAGTCCAAGCAGTTTTACTTCCTGTACAAATGTAGTTTTAACAGGAAGCGTAACATCAGGGGTAACTTACCAGTGGTATTTGGGCGGCTCTGCCATAAGCGGAGCTACTAATAATACTTATACCGCCACTTCTTCGGGAAGTTATACTCAAACCATAACTAGCGGTAGTTGCTCAGCTACCTCCACCGGAACAGTTGTTACTATAAATTCAGCTCCTTCGGCCGCTGGTTCTATTACAGGGTCTGCTACGGTGTGCGAGGGGCAGACAGGCATTACCTATTCCATTGCCGCTGTTACCAACGCTACCGGATATACCTGGACACTGCCTACTAATGCATTTATTTCAGCAGGGGCAAATACAAATAGTATTACAGTAAGTTATTCAACCTCAACCTCCAACGGAACTATTCAAGTTACTCCTACCAATTCAAATGGATGCGGTAATGGAACATCTAGTTCTCTCTCTGTTACCGTAAATGCTAACCCTACTATTACAAGTACGCCGACTACTATATGTCCCGGCGTTTCTGTGACATTCAACATAAGCAGCCCTGTTTCAGGAACATATACCTGGCTTGATAATGGCGCCAGCACAGGTTCTACCGGAACATCATTAACTGTAGGAAGCCCTGTTGCTGGCGCTAGTTATACAGCAACCCTTACAAACGGCGGTTGTACTACAAGCGCTTCTAACGCCATAGTAGTTAGCTCGTTGCCTGTTGCAGGCAGCATTACCGGAACGGTTACCGTCTGCGAGGGGCAGACAGGTATAACCTATAGTATTACAGCTTTGGCCAACGCCACAGGATATGCCTGGACATTACCCACAGGAGGATCGCCTGCCCCATTTATAAGCGGAGGTGCTAATACCAATAGCATTACAGTAAGCTTTGCTGGCGCTACTACTAGTGGAACAGTACAAGTTACTCCCTCCAATTCGTGCGGAACGGGAACGGCAAGCCCTACCTTTTCAGTTACTGTAAATCCTACGCCGGTTATTACCAGTTCTCCTACAACAGTATGCCCGGGGGTTTCTACAACCTTTAGTATAAGCAGTCCCGTTTCTGGAACTTATACCTGGTTAAAGAATACCGTATCCACAGGTTCTACCGGAACATCGCTAACAGTTGCAAGCCCTGTAGCAGCCGACAGTTATACCGCTACGCTTACGGGCGGTGGATGCACTACACCCGCCTCTAGCGCTATAGTTGTAAACTCATTACCTTCTGCCGCCGGTTCTATTACAGGTTCAGCTTCAGTATGCGCAGGGCAAACAGGTGTTACTTATTCTATTGCCGCAGTTACAAACGCAACCGGATATAACTGGACATTACCTACAGGGGGCTCTCCTGCTCCATTTATAAGTGGCGGTTCCAATACTGACGTCATTACAGTAAGTTATCAGGGAGCAACTTCTACGGTCACCTCTGGGTCGGTGCAGGTTACTCCAACTAATGCTTGTGGCAATGGCACGGCAAGCCCTGCTCTGGCAATTACTGTAAACGCCATTCCTGCAGCTCCTACTTCTATAAGTCCTACTACTACAGCCGCTTTAGGCAGCGCTATAACTTATACAGAAACCGGCGGCGGTGGAACGTCTTATCTATGGACTATAACCGGTGGTACAGGCTCCGGTTCTGCATCCACTAATTCAATTACCTGGTCAACAGCAGGCGCCGAAAACATACAGATTTCTGCTATAGCTAATAGTTGCACCAGTTCCGTTTTCTCTCAGAATATTACAGTAACTACAGCAAGCAGTTGGATGGGAACTACTAATACAGACTGGGCTACCGCAAGCAACTGGAGCCCTGCTTTTGTTCCCACATCACTACTTACTGTTACAATACAAAGCGTACCTAATAAACCTATAATAAGCTCAAGCACTATAGCTAATTGCAACGGCATTACAATAAACGCCAGTTCTTCCCTAACATTAGCAAGCGGAAGCGCGCTAAATGTTTATGGCAACTATGTAAATAACGGAACTGTAACTGATAATGGAGGAACTACAAGTTTTCTGGGTTCAACCGCTCAAACCTTCAGCGGCCCTTCAGGTGGAACAACTTTATCTTCTCTTACGCTAAATAACAGCAGCGGCTTAACCCTTAATAACCCTCTAACGGTTGGCGGTTCATTAAGCGTGGGTGGAGTACTTACCCTTACCAGCGGCACTATTACATCAAATGGCAAACTTACTGTTAACCTATTCCTTGGCGGCATAAGTGGCGCAGGTACAGGAGCAATAAGCGGTAACTTGACTGTTACTAAATTTGTAGACACTACTGGGTACCATTATATCTCAGCGCCAATACCTAATTGCACAGTGTCGGATATAGACGCTTCCTTAGGTTACAGTACTGAATATTTTGGAAACTTATTCTGGTACAACGAGGCTAACCCTTCTTCTAATGATCTTTTGGGATGGACTAATGTTAACAATACTACAAACTATTCCGCCTATCCTTCATTAACTCAAATGCAGGGATTTGCACTCTATTTCTTTGGTTCCGGAACACTTTCTTATACAAAGGCTTATACAACTAATAACTACAGCAGTACTATAAACTTAACCAGCACCAATTCAGGAACATCGTCTTCTGACGGATGGAATTTGGTGGGAAATCCTTATCCTTCTTCTATTGACTGGAACGCCTCACCAGGATGGACTAAAACAGATATTGACAATTCTGTATATTATTACAACCCGGCTACAGGAAATTATGCTTCCTATGTTTTAGGCGCCGGAACTAACGGGGGAACAAATATTATACCTTCCATGCAAGGGTTCTGGGTTCATGTATCGACAGACCCAGGATCGGGATCTTTAACAGTGACGAACAGCGCAAGATCAACCGTAGGCTCTTCACTTTTGTGGAGAAACGGAGTAGCCCTAAACTCCCTGAGCATAGTAGCAAGCGCTTCTGGGGGTAGTTCACAAGACGAGAGTATAGTGAGAATATTGCCTGAAGCTACCGATGGTTTTGACCCTTGTTGCGACGCCTATAAACTAATGAGCGATGCAGGTTCTATTTCATTATTTAGTAAGGCAGGAAAGGATAGCCTTTCAGTGAACTCTCTTTCTGACACAACCGCTAATTTTAATGTTCCTTTGCTTATTGGAACTCCGGCCGGTTCATATACCTTCACATTTAACGGAGCGGCTTCTTTCCAAAACTACGATGTGATATTAACAGATAACTTATCGAATACGTATCAGGATTTGAAACAAAACCC
>Ga0206840_1008_pt1 | contig 53170 bp, 54 predicted proteins | sample Alteio_BWOrgCont_24_FD_152633 | JGI IMG/M metagenome (GOLD analysis project Ga0206840, IMG submission 152633) | Enriched cells from forest soil in Barre Woods Harvard Forest LTER site, Petersham, Massachusetts, United States -... | ecosystem: Environmental > Terrestrial > Soil > Temperate forest >... | reverse complement strand
ATGTGAAGGCCTGTAATGAAGAAGGAGCCAAGATTGTCGCAGAGGCCTTGAGCCAATTTAAAATCACCGAGGCTATTTGCGTACAGCGCACCGGACAGCTTAAGGTGGGCGAAATAGCCGTGTGGATCGGTGTCTGGGCCGGGCACCGGGACGAGGCTTTCAAAGGCTGCCGCTATATCATTGAAGAAGTCAAAAAACGGCTGCTGATCTGGAAAAAAGAATTTATGACCGATGGCACCAGTGCCTGGATCCAAGGCACCCAAACCCCGCTCAATCTTAAATGAAAACCTCTGTTTCCGTATTACTGGCTGATTACACGACCTTCCAATTAGGTGGGCCTTGCCTCTGCCTTATCGAATGTGCTACTCCTGATGAATTGATCCAAGCGGTACAGCAGTTAAAAAAAGAAAACAAGAAATTTTTACTGATCGGCGGTGGGTCCAACCTGGTTATTTCAGATCAGGGCCTGGATGCGGCCGTGATCCGTTATTTTGCGGCCTCCCCGTTGGTTGAGCGTCATGGGAACGATATCACGGTCTCTGCCAGCACCATCCTGGATGATCTGGCTATTTTTTGCGTGGATGAAGGCTTGGAAGGCCTTAACTACACAACAGGCATTCCAGGCACCGTCGGAGGCGCTGTGGTTGGCAATGCCGGCGCCTGGGGCAAGCAGGTCGGTGATGTATTAAAATCCGCAGTCATTCTTGATGGGCAAGGTAATCCTCAGACCGTCGGGCCTGACTATTTTGCCTTTTCCTACCGCCACTCGCGCTTGAAAGAAACTGGGGAGATAATAGTGTCCGTCACCTTTAATTTAAAACCCGGCGATCCTGTGGCCTTGGCCCGTGAACGCGCGGAAATCCTCAAGCTGCGCGCCGAGAAGCACCCTGATTTAAAGACCCAGCCCTGTGCCGGCTCATTTTTCCGTAATATTGAAGCGACTTCTAAAGCCGAACGTCGTCAAGCCGCAGGCGGTTTTCTGGAAGATGCGGGTGCCAAGGACCTCAAGGCTGGCGGGGCCTATGTCTTCGATAAACATGCCAATATCATCATCAAAGGCCAAGGCGCCACTGCCCAGGATGTGCATGACCTGCATTTGCAAATGATTGATGCGGTGAAGAAGAAATTCGGACTTCAGTTGGTTCGGGAAGTGCGCTTTGTGGGAAAATTTGAGGACCAGACACAGGAAGGATTTTGGTAATCAGAGAAGATCCGGGACACCCACCATAACCTTAATTGGGGATAATTCCGGTTATGGTGGGTGTCCCGAAATTCTAACCACCGATGTGGTACATTTCAACCTTAGGCAGGGATGGCGAATGGCCTTCAGCGCGGATTTCGGAATAGCGGTCGTCGCGTTTCATCCAGTTCACCCGGATCAAATGGGCCAGGAGATCATCACTGGCTCCATTCCTTAAATGGCTGCTTAAATCCATCCCGTGGGTGGCAAAAAGGCAGGTATAAATTTTTCCATCCGCAGATAAACGCAAACGGCTGCAGGTGCCGCAAAAAGCTTTTGTTACCGATGAGATAAATCCCAGCTCACCTGCCCCGTCTTTAAAACGATAGACCTCGGAGGTCTCGCCTGCATCTGTGCCACGGATGCGTTCCAAGGGAAAATGCTCGTTGACCAAGGCAATGATTGCTGAGGATGGCACCACTTGGGCCATGTCCCAATGGTTCTGGTTGCCGACATCCATATATTCGATAAAACGCACGGTATGCGGCGTGCCGCGAAAATATTTAACTAAATCTAAAATAGCAGTTTCATTGACGCCCCGCTGAATGACGGCATTGATTTTAATAGCATTAAACCCGGCGGATTCAGCAGCCTTTAAACCTGCCAGCACATCTTCCAGGCGGCCCCGGCCGCCGCTCATCCGTTGAAACATCACTGGATCAAGCGTGTCCAGGCTTACCGTCAGCCGGTGTAATCCTGCGGCTTTGAGGCGATACGCCCATTCCGCCAGCATGGAACCATTGGTGGTCAAGGCCAGGTCTTCAACTCCCTTAATGGCTGAAAGCTCATAGATAAGCTCATCTAAGCGCGGTCTCAACAAAGGCTCACCGCCGGTCAGGCGCAGCTTGCGGACGCCCAAGTTGACGAACACCTTAGCCAAGCGCACGATCTGATCAAAACTCAACCACTGATTTTTGTCCAGGAATTGATAGGCATGATGGTATTTCTCCGACGGCATGCAATAGGGGCAGCGAAAATTACAGCGGTCGATCAGCGATATGCGCAGGTCGTGTAGGGGTCTGTTGAAGGTATCGGTGATAGACATATTCAAATTAATTGGTGACGTCTACCAATTATTCCGTGGATACGGTTTTGGCCTTCTCTAACGCGCCGTGCATGGTGTGCCAGCCCAGAGAGGCGCATTTGACGCGCGAGGGGTATTGCCAAATGCCGGAAAAAACAGTCAATTTTCCCAGATGATTGTCCGGCTGCTCGTCGGGTTTAAGCTCACCAATGACTAATTGATGGAACTCTTTAAAAAGCAAATTGGCCTCATCAATGCTTTTGCCTTTAAGGGTCGCTGTCATCATCGAGGCTGAGGCCTTGGAGATGGCGCAACCCGAACCTTCAAAAGCAGCGTCTTCAATGATACCCCTGGCATTGACCTTCATATACACCCACAGATGGTCCCCGCACAAAGGGTTGTAGCCTTCCGCCGCGTGGGTCGCCCCCTCGAGCTTTTTAAAATTGCGCGGGTTGCGGTTGTGCTCCAAAATCGTTTGTTGGTAAAGCTCGTCACGCATTGAAAATTTCCTTGGCCTTGGATACAGCACGGCCCAAAGCATCCAACTCTTCCTTGGTGTTATAAAACGCCAGTGAGGCGCGGGCGGTTGCCGGTATTTTAAAAAATTCCATCACCGGCTGGGTGCAGTGATGGCCGGTACGGATAGCCACCCCTTCTTCATCGACGATGGTACCAAGATCATGGGGATGAATGCCTTCCACCACAAACGAAAGGATAGCGGTCTTGTCCTGGGCGGTACCAATCAGCCGCACGCCTGGGATGGCGGACAAAACCTTGGTGCCATGCGCCAGTAGCTCTTTCTTGTGCGCCTCCATATTGGCTAATCCAATGCCTTGCACATATTTGATAGCTGACCCAAGACCGATGACCTCGGCAATGGCCGGTGTGCCTGCTTCAAATTTATAAGGCAAGACATTATAAGTGGTCTTATCAAATGAGACTGAGGCAATCATGTCTCCCCCACCTTGATAGGGCGGCATGGATTCCAATAATTTCTGTTTGCCGTAAAGCACGCCTATACCGGTGGGCCCAAAAATCTTGTGGCCGGAAAAAGCAAAAAAATCACAATCCAGCGCCTGCACATCAATGGGTTTATAGGTGACAGCCTGGGCACCGTCAATCAAGACAGGAATGCCGCGGCTATGCGCTTCTTTAATGATCTTTTCCACAGGATTGATGGTGCCCAGAGAATTAGATACATAGACCATGGCCACCAAACGCGTTTTGGGCGTCAACAAGGCCATAAATTCATGCCAGATAAGCTCACCTTTTTCATTGATGGGTGCTACCTTTAAGACGCAACCCACCTGTTCACAGAGCATCTGCCAGGGCACAATGTTGGAATGGTGTTCAATGGCAGAAATAACAATCTCATCGCCGGGCTTGAAAAAAGCGCGGCCAAAAGACTGGGCCACTAAATTAATGGACTCCGTGGTCCCGCGCGTAAAGATGATCTCCTGGATACTTTTAGCGTTGAGGAATTCTTGGACCGTCCGACGGGCATCTTCGTAAGCCTTGGTTGCCTGTTCACTTAAAAAATGCACCCCCCGATGCACGTTGGAGGTACCGTTAGCATAGTGATTGGTGACCGCGTCGATCACGCATTGGGGCTTGAAGGTGGTTGCGGCATTATCCAGATAGACCAGGGGTTTCCCGTGCACCTTGAGATTAAGGTTTGGAAAATCCCGGCGGAGTTTTTGAACGTCGAGGCTGGCCATAACTTGTTAGAAATTGGGGACTGTCCCCAATTTCGATCTTATAATTTAATTTCTGGAAATTTTTGGACCAGCAGACGGCTTAATTTGCCGCGGATGGAATCACTCTTGATGGTATTGATGATATCGTCAATGAAACCCTTTGACAATAATTGAATGGCCATCTGCCGGCTGATGCAACGGCTTTGCAGGTAAAAAATTTCCTCTTGGGACAATTGTCCGATGGTGGCACCATGCGTGCATTTGACATCATCCGCAAAAATCTCCAGCTGCGGCTTGGTGTCCACACGCGCCTGCTTACCTAATAATAAATGCTTGTTTAACTGATAGGCATTGGTCTTCTGGGCCTGGGAGTGCACATAGATCTTGCCGTTGAAAATGGCACGGGCGCTATCATTAAGCAGCCCCTTATAAAGCTGATAGCTTGTGCAATTAGGATGCTGGATATCTAACAGGGTGTGATTGTCCACGTGCTGTGTGCCATCAATGCCATAAAGCCCGTTCATGATGGTATGAGTTCCCTCACCCTTGATCAAAATTGAGAGATTGTTACGGGTCAAAATGCCGCCATGATTGAATGAAAAAGAATCAAGGGTACTCGCCCCTTCCTGCCAGATACGGGTGGTGCCTATATGCACGGCTTGAGGCGCTTCAGCCTGGGCCTTGCAATAGCCCACCAGCGCATGAGGGGCCATGCGCATCTCGGTCACGGCATTACTCAAATAAGACACTGCATCAAAACTGATGTGGCTTTCTAAAATGCTCACCTGGGCGGCTTCGCCGACGGTGATAAAAGTCCTCGGGAATACAATACTGTCGGCTGTGGTTGCATGTGTCACATGGATGATATGCACCACAGGTTCAACAACAGCTTTAGGTGCAACCTTAAGCATGACGCCATCTAAAAACAAAGCTTGGTTCATAAATAGAAAAGCCTTGGTGTCATTGGGGGTCAATTTCGCCATGGTTTCCTGGATTTCGCGATCGTTACCAGCCAGGGCTTCGTTTAAAGAAGACACGGTCAAACCCTGGGGCAGCTTCTTAAGGTCTGAAAGCTCTGTAGAGAGCACCCCGTTTACCGAGACGATATTGATGTCTGTCTGGCTCAAATAAGCTTTAAGCGCCTTGGTATCCTTGAGTTGCTGCTGACCGGCAATCTGAAAACGGCGGTTGACCACCTCCGCCAAAGATGTGTACTTCCATTCTTCGTCTTTAACGGTCGGCATACCCAGTTCCAGCCATTGGTTAAAGCTTTTCTGGCGAAAACCTTTAAGCCAGGTACCGGAGGCATTGTCCAATTGGGATTGATATTGCTCAAGCCCTTCGATATTCAAAGGCAGATCCTGCTGAGTCATCATATATTCTCTCTAAATTTTAGTGTTTAATCAACCAGTCATAGCCGCGGTTTTCAACTTCCAACGCCAATTCCTTGCCCTGCGACTTGACGATTTTGCCATCGTAGAGGATATGGACAAAATCAGGCTGGATATAATTAAGCAGGCGCTGATAGTGGGTAATTAAAATAACGGCATTGTCCTTGCGGCGCAGTTTATTGACACCTTCAGCCACGATTTTCATGGAATCCACATCCAGGCCGGAATCGGTTTCATCCAAAACAGCCAGGTGCGGGTTTAAGACCGCCATCTGTAGAATTTCATTACGCTTCTTCTCCCCGCCGGAAAAATCCACATTTACCGGACGGTCGATGAATTTTTCGTCCATGTGCAATAGTTTCATTTTTTCGCGCAGGTATTTGTCAAAATCAATAGGGTCCATCTCTTCAGCACCTTGATGGCGGCAGATGGCGTTAAAAGCAGCACGTAAAAATACAGAGCTGGGCACGCCTGGAATTTCCACCGGGTATTGAAAAGCTAAAAAGATGCCTTCACGGGCGCGTTCGTCCGGTTCCATGCCAACCAAATTGACCTTCTTAAAATTGACTTCGTAATCCATGGAACCGCCCATCACTTCGTATTGCGGATGGCCGGCGATCACCTTGGAAAGCGTGCTCTTGCCTGAGCCGTTAGGCCCCATGATGGCATGCACCTCGCCGGCATTTACCGTGAGGTTGATACCTTTTAATATTTCCTTGCCTTCGATACCGGCCCTTAGATCTTTTATTTCTAACATAAAAACCCTCGTGTTCTGGATTCCCGCTTTCGCGGGAATGACATTGTTGTTTAACCTACGCTTCCCTCTAATTTCATTTCTAATAATTTGACCGCTTCCACTGAAAATTCCAGCGGCAGTTCTTTAAAGACGTCCTTGCAAAATCCGTTAATAATCAAAGAAATCGATTCTTCCAAATCAAGGCCGCGTGAACGCAGGTAAAACATCTGCTCCGCGTTGATCTTGGAGGTGGATGCCTCATGTTCCAAGACCGCGGTATTATTTTTGACCTCAATATAAGGAAAGGTGTTGGCCGAGCAATTATTGCCCACCAGCATGGAATCGCACTGGGAAAAATTGCGCGCGCCGTCAGCGGTCGGCATGATCTTGACCAGGCCGCGGTAGCTGTTGTGCGCGAAATCCGATGAGATGCCCTTGGAGACAATGGTGCTCTTGGTGTTCTTGCCGATATGGATCATCTTGGTGCCGGTGTCCGCGGTCATGTGGTGATTGGTGAGCGCCACCGAATAGAATTTACCGACGGAATTGTCCCCCTGCAAGATCACACTGGGGTATTTCCAGGTAATGGCACTGCCTGCTTCCACCTGGGTCCAGGATATCTTGGAATCTACCCCCGCGCATTTGCCGCGCTTGGTGACGAAATTGTAAATCCCGCCACGGCCTTCTTTGTCACCGGAATACCAGTTCTGCACGGTCGAATACTTGATCTCTGCGTGGTCGAGGGCAACCAGCTCAACGACCGCTGCATGCAATTGATTGGTATCGCGCATGGGCGCCGTACAGCCTTCCAGATAGCTGACATAGGAACTGTCTTCGGCCACAATCAAGGTGCGTTCAAACTGCCCGGTATTCTCGGAATTGATCCGAAAATAGGTGGAAAGCTCGAGCGGGCAACGCACGCCTTTGGGGATATAGCAGAACGACCCGTCAGAGAAAACCGCTGAGTTTAAGGCCGCATAAAAATTGTCCGTGTAAGGCACGACCGACCCTAAATATTTTTTCACCAACTCCGGGTGATGCAAGACAGCCTCGGACATGGAGCAAAAAATAATGCCGTGCTTCGCCAGTTCGCCCTGATGGGTCGTACCGACCGAAATACTGTCAAACACCGCATCAACCGCGACCCCGGTCAGGCGTTTCTGTTCCGTCAAGGGGATCCCTAAACGGTCAAAGGTCTTAAGCAGTTCCTCGTCGACCTCGGCCAGGCTCGTTGGGCTTTCTTTTTTCTGCTTGGGCGCGGCGTAATAATAAATGTCCTGGTAATCGATAGGGCCGTATTCAAAATTGGGCCATGCGGGCTCTTGCATTTTTAACCAATGACGAAAAGCTTTCAGGCGCCACTCAAGCATCCACTCAGGTTCTTTTTTCTTGGCAGAGATAAGACGCACCGTGTCTTCATTCAGGCCCTTAGGCGGTTTGTCTTCGGCGATATCCGTATGGAAGCCATAGCGGTATTCACCGCCGGCCAATTTATTTTCTTCTAATTCCTTTTGTTTAACAATGTCCGACATATCAGTCCTTTGCTTCAGCAATATGTTGAAAAACCTTGGAACGGATCATTTTCTCTCCCTGGTTGCGCGAAGAGATAAGCTCACGCACATTGATGGTCTTAAAGAGCTCCGAGATCCGTTCATTTAAATTAAGCATGGGCGAGATGACATTGCAACTGGCGGTCATGCCGCAATGCGTATAATCACCGTGAAAACAATTAACAATCTGGATCGGCCCCTCGATGAACTGGGTCAGGTCATACAGCGTCACCTTGGAGAGGTCCTTAAGGATTTGATATCCACCATGCGCCCCCTGCTCGGCCCGGACGATCTCATGCTGGGCCATGATCTGCAGGACCCGAGAAGTAGGATCAAAGGGCGTGTGATAAATATCGCAGACTTCCTTGGCGGAGGTCAATTGCCCAGGCGCCTTGGCGCTCATATGCCTTAAAGAAATCAAGGCATACTCTAATTTACGATTAATCTTAAACATACCTTCTCATAACCCGGTTATGTGGTGGTTAATTTTGGCTGCCACAATCAAATCATTCTCGGTAACGCCGCCCAGCGCATGCGTATATAAAACCACTTTCAAATTCTTATACCCGGTCAAATGCAGGTCCGGATGGTGCATTTCATCCTCGGCGATTGTCTTGATTTTATTGATAAAATCGACGCACGCAACAAAATTCTTCAATACAAAGGCACGCTCGATGCTTTTGCCGTCAGCCGCCCGTACCCATCCCGGAATTTCCTGCAGGCGCGATTGGACCTCGTCAGACGTATACGCACGGCCGATACCTTCACACGGAACGCACTTTTTCTTAGTAAGCGCCGTGTTCATGCTCAGCCACACTTCCTTCGGTCTGTACGGTGATATCAGGACTATACTGGTCGCGCAGGATATTTTCAATGGCCTTGAGCGTGCCCATGGTGGAACTGGGGCAGGAGCCGCAGGCGCCTTGATAGCTGACCGTCAAATTGATCCCATCAAAACTCACCACGTGAAGGTCCCCGCCGTCCATCTGCAGCCCCGGACGGATGGTACTGTCCAGAATAGCATTGATCTTGGCGATTTCAGGATCATCGGAAACAACCAAGGAAGCCTTTTTGTCCTCTTCCACGGTGAAATCAGGGTTATGGTCCGGAGCATGCTCCAGGATGATCTTTTTGATCTGCTCTTCAATTTGTTCCCAATCCGCATTGCCGTCCTGCGTCACGGTAATGTAATTATCAAAAAAATAAACTTCCGCAATATTAGGCACGGTGAACAATGCCGCTGCCATGGGATTATGCTGGCATTGCCCGGCGTTCTTATAGGTCACCTTGCCCTCATTCTTGAGCGGTACATTCAAAATAAACTTGAGCGCGTTAGGATTAGGCGTGCTCTGGATCATCATTTTAATTTCCATACTCTTCTCCTTAAGGGGGATATACTTCTTCTTTTGACGTATTTAGAATAGCACGGATCATCGGATTTGACAAGCATGTATCTCTAGGACTTGCGCAAAGGAAGGGAAGAAAATTTGATCCAGGCCAACGCCATGAAAAGGACCAGGGCACCCATAGTGGTCAAAGAATAAATATTGCCGGATCTCTCCATATCCGCCCCCACGAGGCTTTGGGAGGTGATGTTAATAAGCACGCAAGCCATGACCACGACCGCCACCACCAGCCATGGCCGTGGTCTTTGGACCATGCTGTATTGAATAAGGAATAGGAAGGGCATTACCAACCCCATAAAATTAGTCATCCAGGCATTGGGATTAAATAAAATCATGCAAATAAAGATCAATATAAAATCAATGACCAGCCTGTTGGTCCCCTTCTTTACGGGAATCAAAGCCACTACATAAAGCAGAAAGGCAAGAACATAAGCCACCCGCATGGCATGAATAAAACTCAAGGAAATGAGCTGACTGTTGTATTGGGTCGGCGAAAAGAAACGCAAGACCATGGAGAAAATCGACTGGTTTTTGCAGTCAATATATGAACCATGGTCCAGGGACGTTGCAATGATCGACGGTATCCACGAGGTCAAATAAGAAAAATTCTCATGTAAGCCGACCACGAGGGACGGAAGCATCAAGAATAGGCCTGCGAAAATAATGGTCCATAAAACCACCTTTGGTTTTTTTATCAAAATAAAATAAGGCAGGAATATGGCCGGCGTATACTTGATCAGGATGGCCACAGCCAGGAAGGCGCCAGCCGCTTCCTGCCTGTCTTTGATCAAGGCGCTTAAACACAGCAAAACAAAAACATCCATTAATAGGGTGACCTGCCCTGAATCCCATACTAAAAGAATATAGCGAAAGATGCACAGGAGCGCCAGGGCATAAATGACAAAACCTTGTTTTTCGGAAAACACTACCGCATCCCGGGCCAGATGAAAAGACAGACGGAAGAGCAAAATAGTCAGGATGAAATTGATCCCAAAAAAAACACCGGCGGCGGCTTTAATGGGCAATAAACTCAACGGGGCAAAAATAAAAGCGAAAAAAGGCGAGTATTTAAACGGGGTGATTTCCTGGGATTCCCTGTAATAGATGTCCTTCTTGTGAAGGATGTCCTGCCCTGCTTTGTAATAGACCCTGAAATCGCAGTAATGTCTTTTGGGCACGCGGTGCAGGTAATTGACCAGCATGCCGGAAAAAACGCACACCGCCAGCAGAACAAGGACAAATTTCTTTTTTAAGGCCATATCCATGGGATTATTTGGCTTCATGGCATGACAAAACAGGAGACAATAAATAGGGGCCTGTCCCCAATTTATCTATTGACCAAGGCTTTAATTTCAGGCAGGGCTTTTTGGGCGGCCTCTTCCCCGCGCTTGATCAATTCATTGACTTCATAGAGCTCATACCATTGGATGCCTTTTAAATCAGGATGGATCAGGACATCGGCCTGCTTGGCGCTTTGCTCGGCGATGACAAACTCAGTGGCTTGCAGGGTGCGCACAATAATGTCCGCGATATTGGGGGTCAGCAGCTTGGAAGCCAGCCAGCCCAGACGGAAACCAAAAAACTTAAAAGGATGCTTGGCAAAGGACATGTTAAGGTTTTTGATGAGCTTCTCATCTTCTTTCTTTTGGGCCCAGTCAACCTCTTCCGGGGACTGGAGCACATTGACGGCGATGATCTTTTTAACACCCATGTCGGTCAGTACGTTGGTCGGCAACGGGTTTAATACGCCCCCGTCGATGATCATCTGGCGGCCCTCCATCACCGGCTGGATGACGCCGGGAATGGCGATGCTTTTGCGCACGGCATCGACCAAAAGACCGTCGCTGACCACAATTTCCTTGCGGTGAAAAAGGTCATAGACCACGATCTTCAAGGGGATCTTGCTGTCATGGAAGGTCTTATTGTCCAGTTTGGATTTAAGCCACTGGCGGATGCCTTCACCCCCGACCAACCCTCCGATGGGGACAATGGGGTCAAAGACCTTGAGCATCCCTGATTTGCTTTCAAATTCACGTCCGTATTTTTCCAACGCCGCCGCATCGTTGCCGATCGACCATATGCTGGCAATGAGCGCTCCCATGCTGCTGCCGACGACCACGTCAATAGGGATGCCCTCCCGCTCCAAGACCCTGATGACCCCGATATGCGCCATGCCCAGCGCTGCCCCGCCGCCTAAGACCAGGCCCACCATCACCTTGCTGATCTGGCGTGAAAGCCGGCGGATAGTTTGGGCATATTCACTCCTCGCATCCACCTCAACAAAGGCAAAACCAGGCATCACCGTCTTATAGGTGAATTCCGTGGGCTGTAAATGCGGTAAAACTAAAAAGACATCGTAATTAAGCATGCTTTTGATTTCCAAAGCGGAAATATGGTTTTGGGTGTTGACCCCGCTGATGATGACCTGCACCCGGTCGGTCTGGAATTTTTCCTTGAGTTCCGCGCTCAACCTGTCAATCACATGGCGGGTGGTATCAAGGTCTTTTTCATTGTCAATGGTGACCAAGTGGATGACATCCGACTGTGTCAGGGTTTTCATGACCACATCGTCCATTTCATTGGGTAAATCAAGGACAATGTAGGTGTAATCATTGACCGGTGCGCTCAAAAACTGGCTGACCTTCCCCATGAGCATGGTGTTCTGCGGCTCAAATTTAACGCTTAAAATATCGACCGGCAACAGGCCTTTGGTGATGGTATTAAGAATGGAATGGTGGTCACCGACGATATGCGCCAAATCGACGCGCTCCTCGTTCCTATCGGAAGACAGGCTTAAAAGCAGGGTCTTTTTATCGGTCTGTTCTTTAAGATGCAAGGCCAGGTTCGTCGCATAGGTTGAAGAACCGGAACCCTTCACTGGCGCATAGACGGCAATAATGGTGCTTTCCTGGGTATTTTTAGTGTGCGTGACCTGGCTGCGGATGCGATGGGACAGGCTCTGGCTTAAGGCCACCGCCAGTTTGGGTATTGATTGAAGCAATTGAGAAAAACTGTCCTTGTTGATCCTGATGACAATGGAATCGTTGATGGCCTCATAGGTATGGGAATGGTTTTCCCCGGTCAGCGTCGAGATGACGCCGAATTGCATCCCGCGGAGAATAAATTCGACATCTTCCTTGTGCCCGGAGGTATTAATACTATAAGAATAGACCCGCCCCGAAACCAGGGCGTAAAAAGCATCCGCAGGCGCGCCCTGCTTGCAGATAATGTCGCCCTTGTTAAAATCAACAAGTTCGACAAAACGGCTGATGCGGTTTAGCTCAAACCAGTTCAATTCATGAAAAATAGGGATCTGCTTGAGGATAGGTAATTTACTGTTGAAGAAAGACGGCAAAGCGTTCATTTGATGATCTGGTTCTCCATCCACTCGAATTCACGGGCCAGGATCTTTTTGGCCATTTTTAAATTTTGACGGTCGGTGTTATTGGCGCTCTCCTTAAATGAAACGTCGATGCGCTTGCGGGCATCACAACAAAAACTGTCCGCCAAATCCACGGCATTGGCGTGACCATCTTTTGAGAGCATGGCTGCATAGGAACAGACAGCGGAGATGGCAAAAAGCTCGGTGCCGATGTCCACGATGCGGTTCAAAATACTTTGCTTGCTTTCGAGCTTCTGCTGGTATTTGCTCATCTCATGGAAGGTCTCCCGGGCCAGCCTCTTGCTGGCGCTTTGGACAAAAATCATATGATCGCTCAAAGGCTTGGGCAAAGCGCTGACTTCATTCCCTACGACGGAGGGAAACCATAATTGGGGATACCATCCCGCATAAAAGACCGCCATCTTAAGCGCCGCGCCTATCTTGACATTGACAGGGACCTTGCCGCTCAGCAAAGGCTTGATTTTCGAGAGATGCGGATCTAAAGCTTCACGGGCGATGAACAGGTGCATGATGTCCGTCGTCCCCTCGATAATACGGTTGATGCGGATGTCCCGCAAGGCCCGTTCCACCGGCCAGAAATCCATGCCGCGGCCGGCCAAAGACTTGGCTGTTTCATAACCCTGTCCGCCCCGGATTTGCAAAGTTGTATCAACAATTTGCCAACTGACTTCCGTACAGAAAAACTTGGCAATGGCCGCCTCCAGGCGAATGTCGCGGTGCTTGTCGTCCGCCATCGCCGAAGTGAGCCATGTCACAGCGTCCATGGCGAAGGTGTGCGAAGCTATATAGCTTAACTTCAGGGCCACGGCCTCATGCTCGCCGATGGCACTGCCCCATTGATGGCGTTTGGTAGACCACTGGCGCGCCACATTCAAGCACCATTTGCCGATCCCCGTTGAGGCGGCAGGCAGGGTCAGGCGCCCGGTATTCAGAGTGACCAGGGCCAGTTTCAAGCCCTCACCTTCCCCTAAAATAATATTTTCACGCGGGACTTTGACATTATTAAAACGGATAAGCCCATTTTGAATGCCATGCAGGCCCATAAAGCTGCAACGGTGAAGCTTTTCAATCCCTGGGTATTCTTTTTCAACGATAAAAGCCGTAATCTGCTTGATCTCGCGGCCATTGATGATCTTAGGCGGGGTCACGGCCATGACCACCATGATGTCCGCGATCAGGCCATTGGTGCACCAAAGCTTGGTGCCGTTAAGCAGGAAATATTTGCCGTCTTCCGTCGGGGTGGCGGTGGTGCTCATGTTGCGCGGGTCGGAACCAGCCTCGGGTTCGGTCAAGGCAAAAGCTGATATTGCGCCCTTGGCAAAACGGGGCAAGAATTTTTTCTTCTGCTCCGGCGTCCCGAAAAGTTTCAAAGGCTGGGGCACCCCGATGCTTTGGTGCGCGGAGAGCAAAACAGCGGTTGAACCGCAATAACTGGAGACCAAATGCATGATGCGGTTATAACTATACTGGCTGAAACCCATGCCATCATACTCTTTGGGAATTTTTAAGGCAAAAGCTCCCAGATCAGCCAGGCCTTTGTACACCTTCTGGGGGATCTCGCCGGTGAGGTCAACTTCGTCTGGATTAAGATTTTCACGCAGGAATTTCTCAATCTTGACCATGTACTCATCACAGGCTTTTTTCTGCTCAGGGTCTTCCTTAGGGAAGGGATGAATCAAATTAAAATCCAGCGAACCATGAAAAAGTTTAAGGGCAAAACTCGGCGCTTTCCATTCCTGTTCACGGGCAGCTTCGGCAAATTCAAGGCTCTTGAGTTTTTCCTGGCTGATATTTTTGTCGAACATGCTCATGGCATTCCCTCCAATTGAAGATGTAGACGCAAAACACTTGAAAATATTAAAGTTATGAATACGTTTATTTTTAGTATAAAGGGCGTATACAAAAAAGCAATCAATCAATCGAGTTTTTTTGGCTGGTTTCTTAAGGCGCTGTGGTTAAAGCGGTCTATCCGGCCTTTGGACGGTCAGAATTTCGCCTAAAAGCGAATAGTGGTTTCCACCCAAACGGGCCAGGGGGTTGATGATGGAGGGGTCTATGACAATGCGGTTTTTATCTTGGGCAACCGCCTCATCGTCCACCCAGATGCCGGTGATCTTGCCGAGGATGAGCCCTTGAGGGTCGTCGCCTATTTCATAAATGGCGTATTTTTCGCAAAGGAAGGCGATCTTTGCCCCTTTGACCCTGGGCAGTGGCCAGCCTTCGACGTTTTGGGTGGCGATATTAAATTGATCGATTTCTGAGACACCATGCGGCAGCACCGAGGAACTCTTGCTTACCTCGTGGACTTGGGACGCAGAAGGAACATGCACGACAAAATTCTTGCGCTCAGCAATATTCATCCAACTGTCCTTACGGGTGGTTTCATCCTTCCACCCGACGGAAAGCATGAGAATCGGCGGATTGCTGGTGACCGCGTTAAAAAAAGAAAACGGCGCCAGGTTGTGGCTGCCATTGCCATTGTCTGAAAGCACCCAGGCGATTGGTCTTGGGATGACAAGTTGGATCATGAGGAAATAGATTTGGTCTTGACTATATTGATTACAATTGATGAGCATAGTTTAAATAAATGAATAATTGGTGACAGTCACCAATTATTTTTTCCCTGACGCCTGCTTTAACGCTGCCATAAAATCTGGGTCGACCTTCTCCCCCGCCTCCTGTGCCTTATGCACATCGGCCCAGGCCTTATCATATTGCTTTAACTGATAATAAGCAACAGCCCGATTGTAATAGGCACGGGTATAGCTGTGGTCCAATTCCAGGGAACGGGTCAAATCCGCAATGGCTTCATTGGATTTATTTTCCCTTAGATATGTCAGGCCACGGTTCTTATAACTCTTGGCATCTTGATGATCTATGGCAATGGCATGGCTAAAATCAGCGACGGCCTGGACAAAATTGTCCTGCTGATAATAAATAGCGCCACGGACGTAATAGGCCTTGCCATCTTTGGGATTGATGGCGATGGCTTGACTATAGTCCGCCATAGCGTCGGACAAATCATGGTTTCTAAGATAAGTCAGGCCGCGGTCCCTGTAGAGCGCGGCAGCAGCCCCTCTGGGATCAATCGCTATGGCTTCATTATAATCGGATATGGCTGCCGAGAGATACCCTTTTTTGGCATAGCAATGGGCGCGGTTGACATAGGCCGCATAATCCTTAGGGTTTATTTCAATGGCTTGGGTGGAGTCTGATATAGCGTCGGCCAAATCGCCCAATTGGGCATAAGCCAGGGAACGATTGGCGTAGCCATCCGCGTTGGTATGATCTTGAGTGATGGCTTTAGAAAACTCTGTAATGGCAAGAGTTGTCCTGCCTTCTTTTAGATAGATCAGCCCCTGCGCGTTATATTCCTTCAATGTCTGGGCATGAGCAATGGCATCTAAAGAAAACAGAAAAACTATCATCAATAATTTAAGCATTACTTGCCGGCGGGGGTTGAATATATTTTTCTGCCAATTGAGGCACATCTTCCATCCGCACATCGCTGTGCCAGTCATTCTCAGGGTAGACCATAATGTTCACACCCTTGGCGCACTGGCCTAAACATTTGGCCTGCGCCACACGGATGGTGGGGTGCAATTTCCGTGCCTTGGCGATTTCGCGCAACTGGCGGAACACTTCCTCACCCTTATGGTCACCGCAAGAAGCTTTTTCACCATTGGCATTGTTGGTACAGACAAAAATCTGACGAAAGTACGGGGTTTTATCGCTTTGCATGGATGATTCTCCTAAAAATAGTCGCTATTAAAGGCGGCGGCAGGACTTTCTGTGCCATCACCCGTGACCATGACGAAAAATCGGAAACGTAACGCAGCTTCGGACGCGGCGTGTTGACAATATTCTCAATGAGACGGGCCACATCGTCGGGATTTTTCTTAAGTTTCCTAATGCCGCCCTCGGCAATATCCTTTAACTTTTGACTAAAAGAAAAATAAGGACTTTGGGCATTATCAAATCTTTTCGCATAATGGGCATTCTTGGTAAAAATATTGGTTGGATAAGAACCCGGCTCCACTAAAACGACCTGGATGCCAAACAAAGACAGTTCATAATAAAGGCTTTCGCTGAAAGCTTCCAAGGCCCACTTGCTGGCGTTATAAGCGCCCAGACACGGAGTGGCTACCAACCCTGCAATGCTTGAGACATTGATGATCTTTCCCTTCCCGCGTTCGCGCATGATGGGAATAACTTCCCGGCAAACAGCCTGCACGCCAAAAAAATTAGTTTCCATCTGGCCGCGCATTTCTTCCTCGCTTAAATCTTCAAAAAAACCAGCCGTACCGTAGCCTGCATTATTAATAAGCACGTCTAGATGGAAATGGGTTTTCTTGATTTCTTCGACGACGCTTTTGATGCTGGAAGGTTGGGTGACATCAAGGGGACGGATCGCGGCTTTGGCCTGGTGTTTGGCCAAGGCTTCTTCCAGGGCGCCTTTTTTGGAGATGTCCCGCATGGTGGCCCAGACAAAATGACCTTGTGCTGCCAGGCGCACGGCGGTCAGCAGGCCAAATCCACTGGAGCAGCCTGTGATGAGAATGACTTTTTGGTTATCCATGTTCTGGTAAATTGGGGACTGTCCCCGATTTAATTGGGGACTGTCCCCGATTTCTGGATCATCAGACAATCGACAAGCGTCAAGGCAATCATGGCCTCGGCCACGGGAACGACCCTTGGGGCCAGGCAGGGATCGTGACGGCCTTTGACCTGGACTTCCACTTCTTCGTGTTTTTCATTCAGGGTTTTCTGCGGCTGCGGGATGGATGACGGCGGTTTTAAGGCCATCCGGATGGTGATGTCTTCACCTGTTGATATGCCGCCCATGATACCGCCGGCATGATTGGTGGCCGTGCCGACCTTTTTGCCCTTGAGCACAAAGCGGTCATTATTGGCCGAACCAGTAAGCAGACTTGCGCCAAAACCATCACCGAATTCAATACCCTTGACCGTGGCAATCGACATCAAGGCTTGAGCCAGACGGGCATTTAATTTATCAAAACAAGGATCGCCCAAACCAGGCGGGCAATTCTTGATTACACACTGCAATACGCTGCCAAGTGAATCCCCATTCTTGCGGGCTTCTTCGATTTTGGCAATCATCTTTTCTGCCATTTTGGCATCGGCGGTGCGTACGGCATTCTTCTCAATATTTTTATAATCAATGTCCTTGGCCTGAAGGTCCCCTACACTTTGGGTGTAAACAATGATTTCTACTTTATGAAGGGCCAAAATCTTTTTAGCAACGGCACCGGCAGCAACGCGGCAGGCTGTCTCACGGCCGGATGAGCGTCCCCCGCCGCGATAATCACGGATGCCGTATTTGGCGATGTAGCTAAAATCCGCATGGCCCGGACGGAAGACGTCCTTGATATTGTCGTAATCCTTAGAACGCTGGTCTTCATTGCGGATGAGGATGGCGATGGGTGCGCCGGTAGTTTGACCTTCAAAGACACCGGAGAGAATCTCTGCGCGGTCAGCTTCCTTACGTTGGGTGGTGATCTTGCTCTGCCCCGGGCGGCGGCGGTCTAAGTCTTTTTGAAGGTCTGCTTCGGTCAACGGCAATTTAGGCGGGACCCCGTCGATAACTACCCCAATGGCAGGCCCATGGCTCTCGCCAAAGGTCATGATCTTAAAAAGCTGTCCGAAAGAATTGCCGGCCATTGCTGTTATTTATCCTTTCTTGCTACTAATGCAAAATCTAAGAAACAATCATCTAAATCTTTCAAAGAGACATTGTAAATAGAAGCATTTGTGTATCGATCCGCGACAAGCTTACGTAAATAATACAACTCCAAACGCCTTTCATCAATAGAAAGCCCTTCTATTGTTATATCAATTAATCCAAGCGCTCTTTCCAGTGACCGATTGCGATATTCTAAATCCTTTCTATCTTCGAAAACCCTGGCGCGGGCAATTTCACTGCCAATATGTCCCATTCGCTCACAGTAACTAAGCGTATACCAACGTTTTTTATTAATAATAGGAGCAATCATATTATTAATACTACCACTGATTTGACAGACAGGTAAATTTGTTGCTTCGCAGCGACTTGTCATTTTTAGTCAAAAATTTTTTGTTGTAAGGGAATCCCGAGGCTTTGGCCGAGGGATGGCTGAACATGTTTGAGTTTTGAAATTCCAGAGAATTTCAAAACGAGTTGTTCAGCCACCGCGACAACAGAAAATTTTTGACGTTAAAAAAATGACCCAGGAGCAAGAAGCAATAAATTTATCTGTCTGTCACCGCACCAGTAGAAGCACTAGTGACTAGTTTAGCATACTTGGCTAAAACACCGCGGGTATATCTTGGTTTTGGCTGTTTCCAGGCTTTCAGGCGTTTCTTTATTTCAGTTGTCGGCAGATCCAGATTGATCTGGCGTTTGACAGCATTGATGGTAATGATGTCGCCATTTTTGACAATGGCTAAAAGGCCGCCGTTAAAAGCTTCCGGTGTTATGTGCCCCACCACAAAGCCATGGCTGCCGCCGGAGAAACGGCCGTCGGTGATGAGTGCTACATCCTTGCCTAATCCCCGCCCTGAAATAGCTGAAGTGGGAGAAAGCATCTCGCGCATCCCAGGGCCGCCGCGGGGGCCTTCATACCGGATCACAATCACATCGCCTTTGATGATTTTGCCATTAAGGATCGCCTTGAGCGCGGCTTCTTCGGATTCAAAAACCTTGGCACGGCCGGTAAAAGACAGACCCTCCTTGCCGGAAATTTTAGCCACGGCCCCTTCGGACGCCAAATTGCCATAAAGAATGACCAGATGGCTTTCTTTCTTGATGGGATTATCAAAAGGACGGATGATCTGCTGGCCGGTTGGATAAGGCTTCACATTCTTTAAATTTTGAGCCACGGTCTTGCCCGTGACGGTGAGGCAGTCGCCATGCAGCAACCCTTTGTCTAAAAGCATTTTCATCAACGGCAAAACGCCACCGATGGCCGCCAGCTCTGCCATGACAAAACGTCCGCTAGGCTTGAGGTCAGCCAGCACCGGCACTTTTTTGCCGATGCGGGTAAAATCATCGATGCTCAATTTAACGCCCGCGCTATCAGCCATGGCCAATAAATGCAAGACCGCGTTGGTCGAACCGCCTAGGGAAATAACGACGGTGATGGCATTTTCAAAGGCTTGTCTTGTCATGATGTCACGGGGACGGATATTTTTCGCAAGCAGTTCAAGTACAGCAGCACCGGCGGCCTTGCAATCATCTTGCTTTTCTTGGGAAACTGCCGTCTGGGCCGAGCTGTTAGGCAAACTCATGCCTAAAGCTTCAATGGCACAGGCCATGGTGTTGGCCGTATACATCCCTCCGCAGGAACCAGGGCCCGGGATGGCGCAACTTTCCACACTCTTTAATTCTTCAGCATCAATCTTTTTGTTGGCAAACTGGCCCACGGCCTCAAAGACAGAGACCACATCCAAATTTTTATTGTTAAAACAGCCAGGCAAAATGGTGCCGCCATACACAAACACCGACGGGCGATTAAGCCGCGCCATGGCCATCAAGCAGCCGGGCATGTTTTTATCACAGCCGCCGATCGCCACTAGGCCGTCATATCCTTGGCAGCCCATGACCGTTTCAATGGAATCAGCAATCACCTCACGGGAAACTAAAGAATATTTCATCCCTTCAGAACCCATGGAAATGCCATCAGAGATGGTGATGGTGTTAAAAATAACAGCCTTGCCCCCGGCGGCATCAGCGCCATGCGCCGCTTTTTCAGCCAGCACATTGATGTGCATGTTGCAAGGGGTCACCATGCTCCAGGTGGAGGCAATGCCGATCTGGGGCTTGTTAAAATCCCCGTCTTTAAAACCTACGGCGCGCAGCATGGCCCGCGAAGGTGCACGGTCATAGCCGTCGACAACGATGGCAGAAAATTTTCTTAAATCTGACATACAAACCTCATATTCTGGATTCCCGCTTTCGCGGGAATGACACCTTTATTAAGCTCTTGAAAGCCAGGGATGCTCGGTATTGATTTTATTTTCATAGGCGGCAATCTTGTCCTTAAACTGCAAGGTCCAGCCGATGCCGTCTAAGCCTTTAAGCAAGCATTCTTTGTTAAAGGCATCGATTTGAAAGGAATACGTTTTCCCCCCGGCGGTCACGGTTTGCGCCGGCAGATCAGCGCTCACGGTTGCCCCTTTATTCTTTTCCACATAGGCAAAGATTTCATCGACCTCTTCGGATTTCAAACGGGCCAGCAGGATACCGTTCTTAACACAGTTATTGTAAAAAATGTCCGCGAAAGAAGGGGCGATGATGAGGCGAAAACCAAAATCGCCCAGCGCCCAGGGCGCATGCTCGCGGCTGGAGCCGCAGCCAAAATTATCCCGGGCCAAAAGCACGCTCGACCGGCGGTAAGGTTCCTGGTTTAGAATAAAATCAGGGCTTTCCTTGGTGCCTTCATAATCCGTATAACGCCATTCGTGAAAAAGATGTTTACCGAAGCCTGTCTTTTCGATCTTGCGTAAGAATTGTTTGGGGATGATGGCGTCGGTATCAACGTTGACGCGGTTTAATGGGGCTGCGATGCCGGTATGTGTCGTAAATGGTTGCATAGATGTTCTTTTTGTGGATTCCCGCTTGCGCGGGAATGACATAATTAAGGTTATGTTGAGTGTCCCCAAATTCTGATATCGGTGATTTTTCCTGTCAATGCGGCAATGGCGGCCATCTGCGGGCTCATCAGATGCGTACGCCCGCCAGGACCTTGGCGGCCTTCAAAGTTACGATTGCTGCTGGACGCGCAACGCTCGCCTTTTTTCAATTGATCGTCATTCATCCCTAAACACATGGAACAGCCGGCAAAGCGCCATTCCAATCCAGCGTCGGTGAATATCTTGTCCAAACCTTCGCGTTCGGCTTGAAGGCGCACACGGCCTGAACCCGGGACCACAATGGCTGTCACGCCTGCCGCTACCTTTTTACCTTTGATGATCTGGGCGGCGGCGCGCAGATCTTCAATGCGGCCATTGGTGCAGGAGCCAATGAAAACTTTGTCGATAGTAATATCAGCTATCTTGGTGCCAGGCTTAAGGTCCATATAGGCCAGGGCGTTTCTAGCTGCCGTGCGGTCAACGGCATCCTTCATGGATTCAGGATCAGGCACAACCCCGTCGACTGAGGTGACCTGGCCTGGAGATGTGCCCCAGGTGACCATGGGCTTGATCTCCTCGGCCTTGATATTAAGGACACGGTCGAATTGGGCGCCCTTGTCGCTGGGCAGGGTTTTCCAATAAGCCACCGCAGCATCCCAGTCAGCGCCTTTGGGAGCAAAATCACGGCCCTTGATGTAATTAAAGGTGGTCTCATCCGGCGCAATCATGCCGGCACGTGCGCCTGCTTCAATCGACATATTGCAGATGGTCATGCGTGCTTCCATCGACAAGGTACGGATGGCGGAACCTGCATATTCAATGACATACCCCGTGCCGCCGGCGGTGCCGATCTGGCCGATGATATACAAAATAATGTCTTTAGAGGTGACCCCCTGCCCTAATTTCCCGTCGATGTTAATCAACATGGTCTTTGGGATGCTTTGCTGCAAGGTTTGGGTGGCCAGCACATGCTCGACCTCGGAGGTGCCGATGCCGAAGGCCAGGGCGCCAAAAGCGCCGTGGGTGGCGGTATGCGAATCACCACAGACAATGGTCAGGCCAGGCAAGGTCAGACCTTGCTCAGGACCGATCACGTGCACGATCCCTTGGTCCTTGTCCGCAAAATCATAAAGCCGTACACCAAAATCATGGCAATTTTTAGACAAGGTGTCCATCTGCGTGCGTGAGGTGGCTTCCACCTTGGTGATGTCCTTGGTGCGGGTGGACACATTGTGGTCCATGGTGGCCACCGTCTTCTGTGGGCAACGCACGGTCCTTTTGTTTTCCCTTAAAGCCGCAAAAGCCTGTGGGCTTGTGACCTCATGCACCAGGTGCAGATCGATATAAATGATGGAGGTGTCCCCCTGGGAATCCCTCACCAGATGGTCCTGCCATATTTTTTCAAACATTGTTTTAGCCATACAATTCCCTTTGAAATTGAAAAAGTATTTAAATTGAATTTTTAATTATATAGAAAGGCAGGTCTTCTGTCAACGGGAAGGCCTGAGATCGGGGACTGTCCCCGATCTCTCACTTGAGGACCTTGATGGATTTGCCTATGTTGATGCCTTCAGGCGTGGTGAGGTAGATGATATCGACATGGCTCTTGGGGACTATCTTATCAGGCATGATGGCCTTGGCATCATCGTCCCAAAGGGTGGTGTCGGGCGTCACTAAAATATTGGTGGGTTTTCTGGCGGCATTAATCACCACAATTTCGGATTTAGTGCCTTTATTGGGATCTGCCCAGGAAACGGATTTGACCACGCCCCTTAAGATAACATGGGTCGTGTCATCAGGAAGGGTTGGTGAATTCGTCAGCGCCGTATTATCAGCCAAGGCCAAGCCAGCCGGCCCCGCTAAAATGCATAAGAGTAAACCAACTTTTTTCATTACTGTCCTTAGAGTTCTCAGTAGCTTAGTTTAAACGCCTTCAGATTAGAAAATGATTAGAACAAGATTAAAATTCTATAACCTTGTCCTTGACCGGCAAGGTAATCGTGAAAATAGTGCCCTGGGGAAGATTGGCGCGGGCGGATATTTTTCCCCCATGCGCCATGGCAATGGACTGCGCAATGCTTAAACCCAACCCGAATCCGGCGCTGCTGCGGGATTTATCGACCCTGTAGAAACGGTCAAAAATATGCGGCAATTCCCGCTCAGGAATGCCCACCCCTGTGTCTGAGATGTCGATGACCACTGAATCCTTTTGCTGGCGAAGGTCAATGGAAATTTTTCCGCCGGGCGGCGTGTATTTAATGGCATTGTCCAGGATGTTAAGGACAAGCCTCTTGAGCTGGTTTTTATCGGCAATGATTTCCACTGTATGGGCACTGTTAAATTGGATGCCGATGTCTTTTTGATGGCCCAGGACCTGGATGGCCTCGACAGAGTCCTTGATCAAGACATCAAGGTCCAAAGGCCTGGCTTGGAGCGTCGTCGTTTTGGCGTCGAAGCGTGCCAGGGTCAAAAGATTCTCCACAATGCCCACCAGGCCGTTGACCTCCTCGAGACTGCTTTGCAGGGTCGTCTCATATTCCTGGGGCGAACGTATCTTTTTTAATGTGACTTCCAGTTCCCCTTTTAAAACAGACAACGGGGTCTTGAGCTCATGGGAGATGTCTTCCATGAACTGGCGCTGGGTGGTGAAAGCTTCGTCCAGGCGGCCAATCATCTCGTTGAAAGTTTTGGCCAATGCATCTATTTCGTCCCTGGTGCCCGGGATTTGAAGACGCAGTTTCAAATTCTCCGCCGTGATCTGGTGGATGGTGTCAATCATCCGGTCAACCGGCCTTAGGGTCAACTGCACCAAAAAGATGCCGCTTAAGCCCGTTAGTATGACGGTCAAGGGCAAAAGTAATAGCAGGGAAACGGCCAAATTACGCAGCACGGCATGCAGTTGGGACAAGGGGCTGGCCACCTGCACGATGTAGGAAAGCCTTTTATTTTCCATGACCGGGGTGGTAAAAATCCTGAAGGATGAAGGCCTTTCATCCACATACAGATAGACATTCTCAAAATGGTCGGAACCCTTTTTGACATCATAAAAAATGCGCGAATTCAAATGTTCGATGGGGATGTTCCGGGTTGAGGCTATAGGATTGCCATGGGCGTCGAAAATACGGACGATGATGTTGATCAAATCCGGGTCATTGATCTTCTCCCCGACCCAGCGCCGGGCGATCCGTATGAAATTGATATTGTCTTCCTTGGTAAAGCGGGACTTGGAGACGCCTTCGGCAATGGCCAGGCGTTCCGCCTCCCAATAGGTGTCGATGGACTGCTCGATACCCTTGGCACGGGAACGCAGGACATCGTCCGTATCATCGGCTATTTTCAAATAAAGATTGTGGTAAAGCACCCAGCCGAAAGTGAACAGGGCCAGGGACAGGATAAGCATGTGCCAAAGCACAATCTTAAAACGGATGGACTGGAAAGGCATTTTTATGACTTTTTAAGGAGATACCCTTTGCCGCGCACGGTGTGGATCATCTTGTCCGTAAAGCCGCTGTCGATTTTATTGCGCAGGTAATTGATATAAACATCAATGACATTGGTGAATGTATCGAAGTTGATGTCCCAGACATGCTCGGAGATCATGGTGCGGGTGACGATATTGCCTGCGTTACGCATCAGGTATTCCAGCAAGGCGTATTCCTTGACGGTCAATTCAATCTCCTTGCCCGAGCGGGTGACCTTATGGGTCAATAAATCAAGCACGAGCTCATCGACCTTCAACTGGGTCTGCACGCGGCTGTCTTTCTTGCGCAAGACCACCCGCACGCGCGCCAGCAATTCTTCAAAAGCAAAAGGCTTAGGCAGGTAATCATCCGCCCCGGAATCCAGGCCCTTGACCTTGTCCTTGACGGTGTCCTTGGCTGTCAGCATGATGATCGGTATCTGGTTGCCCTCCTTGCGCAGGGTGCGGCAAAGGGTCAACCCGTCTATTTTAGGCAGCATCAAATCCAGGATGATGGCATCGTATTCATTGGAACTCAACAAAAAATGCCCCTCTTCGCCGTCGGCGGCGACATCCACGGCGTAACCTTCTTCTTTAAGGCCGCGTTTGATGAATTGGGCTATTTTGACTTCATCTTCAATGACCAGGATCCGCATAATTTAAACCATTCTGATTAGTTGTTGGATAAGTTTATCGATCCCCTCACCCACCTCGCTGATCCGTGCATCGAGCATGTAGCAAGGGGTGGTGACAATTTTATTGGCCTCATCAACGACAATGCCGCGGGCATCGCTATTGATGGTGGTGGCCCCTGACGCCTGAAAAAGGGCGTTTATTTTTTCATCCCTGCCAAAGGTGACGGTCACTCCTTTGAGCACATGCGCCACCATCACCGGCGCGATGCACAAAGCCCCAATGGGTTTATGCGCCTGGTGCATGGCCCGGATGCTGGATTCCACTTCTGGCAGAACTGTCATTTTAGCACCATCACGGGCAAAAGTGCAAAGATTATGTGCCACCCCACTGCCGCCTGGCAGGACCAGGATGTCAAAATCTTCCGGCTTAAAATCCTGCAGGGGTTTGATTTGACTGCGCGCGATGCGGGCCGCCTCGATCAGCACATTACGTTTTTCAGGCATTTCTTCGTTGGTCAGGAAATTAAGGACACGGGCCTGGGAGATGTTGGGGGCAAAACACTGGTATTGGTGCCCGGCACGGTCAATGCTAAGAAGCGTCAGCACCGACTCATGGATCTCAGCGCCGTCCTTATTGCCGCAGCCAGCCAAAATGACTGCGAAACGTAATGTTTTAAGGGCCATCATTCCCTCCAAAAATATAGGGCCGCGCACAGGGCGATGCCGATGCCAAAGGTCAAATAGGTGTTGGTAACAAAGTATGGGTAAATCATCATCAAAATACCAATCAGCATCGGGCGCCAGCTTTTTTCCCTTTTGCCATGGATAAAGGCATACCAGCCGATGATCCCAAAGAGGATATTGGCGATCCAGTAGCCCCAGTTGATCCCTCCATCACCTGACAGGCCGCCGGAAACTCCATATGATTTGAGTACCGCATTCAATGTTTGGGCATCAGGCATTTCATTTACTCCAGGATAATGATAGGTTGAGCCTTCGCATCCAGCCAGCGCAGGATTCTGCGCAGCTTCCGTGGGTCAAGCGCCACGCAGCCCGAGGTAGGGCTGTTAAACGCACGCCAAATATGCATGAAAATCGCACTTCCTGCACCCGGCACAATCGGGTGCATATTATAACCGATGACAACAGCATATCGATAAAGGCCGTCATCGCGTTTAAGGCGCTCAAAGGACTGCGCCTGAGGTTTTCCGTGTACCCATTGATTATATTGCATAGAATGCATATCATCCACCCAAAAATCATCATCCGTGGCCTGACGGTAGGCAAGGCCGGTATCTATCGAAGGCTCATAGCCAAAGGCTGGCCCCAGCGCATAGGTGCCTGAAGGCGTCCTGCCATCCCCTTCTTTTTTCTCGCCGATAGGCGCCAGGCCATTGCGACCGATCACGGCGCGGACTAAAAATAAACGATGCCAGCTACTGCCCTGCTTCTGCCAGGCGCTTAAGCACGCTTGAATGGCGTGAGGTTTAAGCGGATGGACGACAATGGCCTGGCGTGTGGACGCATCCGAATCTCGCAGGCTCTGGGGCGGCACCATCGCACAGCCTGAAAAGACTAGAAGGCTTAGATATAAAATACAACGGTTCATATAAATATAGACCGGGCTAATAAATCGGGGACAGTCCCCAATTTAAATTGGGGACTGTCCCCGATTTATTAGCCAGTTTTTGCCATAGAGAATGCGCGTTGTCACCATGCAACAGATATTGTCCCCCGTCGCGTTGACCATGGTGGCGGGCGGGTCAACCAGGGTGCCGATCAGCGAAATAATAGGCAGCGCCTGGATAGGAAAACCATACATCGTCACAATCATCAGTTCCCCCAAAAATCCCCCGCCGGGAATGCCGCTCATCACCGTCCCGCTTAACAGCGCAATACCGATGGCTGTTAGAATTGTGCCCGCCGAAGTAAACGGCATATGGAATAATCCGAAAAGCAGGGCAATTTTTAAAATGGCGGACAAGCACGATCCCTCTAAGTGAAGCGTGGCCCCTCCAATAGGAATAATGACCTCGCGCACCTCTTGGGGGATACCGATGCGCTCAGCCGCTTCCATATTGGCGGGAATGGAGGCAATACTGCTTCCCGTCCCCCAGGATATTAAGGCGACCGGCGTGATGTTCTCCCAGAAAATTTTGATGCCTCTTGAACCCGCGGCAAAATAAGCGTAAAGAGTAAATGCGAAAAAGAAATAAAAGAATGCTATCGGATAATATAATTCGACGGCACGCACATAGGTCCCCAGCAACTGCGGCCCGAAAACACCGGTCAGATACGCAAAATAGGCACCTAAACCAATAGGCGCGTAAAGCATCACATAGGCCACCACTTTTTCCATCACGTGATTCCCAGCCACGAGAAAATCAACAAACACGCGGGCTTTGGGACCGGCACCAGAGGCCGCCACACCCAAAAGAAGAGAAAAAATGATCAACGCGAGCATATTTTTCTTAGACAGCAGATCAATGAAATCAGCAACAGTAAAGGCCTTGACCAGGGTGTCCCCCATGTTTTGCGGCTGGACATCGACATGGGCAGGCAGCGCCAGGCTGACTCCTTGGGCCGGCGGGTATACGTGGACTGCCACGATCATCACGGTACAGGCAATGATCCCTGTGACGATAAAAACGACCATCATCCATACCAAGATCCGGCCCAAACGTTCCAAATCCTGCATGGCTGCAACTGCGGATGATAAAGAAAAGAACACCAATGGGACAACAATTGTAAAAAGCAGGTTCAGGAAGACATCACCGAAGGGCTTAAAGACTACAGCCTTCTCTTTAAAAATCAGGCCGAGAATGCATCCAATGGAAATGGCACCAAGAAGGATGAATGATGAACCGTAGTGTTTAAGGAAGAATGACTTGTGGGTCACTATAACCATCCGCAGAAGACGAGCGCACAGATGCTCTTGGCATCCATGAATTTGCCCTGGGCCAAAAGTCGGCGCACTTGGGGCTTTGTCATGGGGACCACTTCAATGACTTCATACTCTTCAGGCTGGGCCTCTGTCTGTGTCAATTGCTCGGCCTTAAAGACATGGATCACTTCCGTCGAGTAACCAGGCACCGGATAAATGGAGCCTATCTTGGCCAATTTTTTGGCCTTTAATCCGGTCTCTTCCAAAAGCTCCCGGCGGGCACAAGTAGCAATACTTTCATGAGGGTCCAGCGTGCCGGCCGGCAGTTCATAAATATATTTCTTCAGCGCCGGGCGGAACTGGCGCATCATCACCACCGTATCCTCGTTTAAAAAGGAGGCAATGATGACAGCGCCTGGATGGTTGATATAGGTAATGCTGATGGTGCGGCCATTGGGCAGCTTAACAGGACAATGCCGTCTAATATCTAATTTACGTGCCATATTAAATTTGGGACTGTCCCCGATTTCTTTTATGCCACCGGTACGGTTTGGGCCATGCTGGGACGGTTGGAGATGTGATCAAACCATTGGGCCGATGCTCCCTGCACTTTAAGATGCGGCAGGCGAAAATGGACATAACCAATGGCAGAGGCCACGGCAACAGCGGCCAAATCAAATTTTTGCAAGGCGCTTAAATTCTTTTCAATGTACGCGTAGGCGGCCAGGATGTTTTTCTCCAAGGCCGCTGTAAAGTCTTTATGGAAATCCTGCGGATGGCGGAGCTTTTCCATGTAAAGGTTGATGGCCGCGACCATCAAATCATCGGCCATGGCCTCCCACTTCAAAACCTCGATGCGCTCAGAAGGCAGATGCGGGACCATGATGACCTTATCATCAAGACCATCTAGATACTGGCAGATCACCGCGCTATCATAGACGGTTGCGCCGTTGTCCAGCACCAGCGTCGGCACCTTTCCTAAAGGATTGGCGTCCAAAAGCCGTTGGGATTTTTTCTGCAGGTCTTCATCAACCAGTTCCAGGGCAATGTTCTTCTCCAAGGCCACCACCCTGACCTTGCGGGCATAGGGAGAACGTTTAGTGTAGAGTAATTTCATGATCGCCTTTCTTATGAATTCTTGTTGACCAGCTCAACCACCACCCATGAGGCATTGTCCAGCGGAAAATTACCCAGGGAGGTCCTGGCGCTGGTCAGGATCTTTTGGGGATACCCCAATAATTTAAGCGGCACCGTGATCGTGATATCATTAGGGGTGCGGTTGACAGTGACCACCTGCTGGTCTAGGTGCTTGGTCTGGTCATAGACATTATAGCTTAAAACGCCCAAACGCACATTGATCTTGGGCATCTGGCCAAAAGGGGTCTTATCACTGTAGCCAAAAAAATAAATAGATGTTTCCACGTCCTGGGCCAGGGGTTTGGAGAGCCCAATGGTAACAATCAGGTTTTCCGGCTCCCAGCGCAGGGATTTCCAGTCAACCCCGACAAAGGCCGAGCGCTCACGCTCGTTTAACTCATCCGGCAGCTCCATGGTCGTCATCAATTTACGGCGACCGGAAATGATGGAGACGCTTTCATTCAAATGCAGTTTCAGCGGCGGGAAATCGCCAAAGAGCTCGTTGAATTTGACAAAGGACAAAAGATACCTGGGTGACGAAAAATACTGGGTCTTGTGCGCCTCCAGGGCCTTTTCCTTGGTCTCCATCTGCAGGGGCGTCAGGTGATATTGGGTCCAAACCTCGTCGCTGGCCAGGGCTTCCGGTGGTGTCAGGTCTATCTCAGGATGAAAACCTTTGGGCTTAGGCCAGGTCAGGTAATGGATCAAATAAGGGAACAATTGGACTTGGTTGTCCATCCCCTCGTCCCAAAGGGCCACCCGGAGGTATAAATACAAGGCCAAATGGTCGCCGTTATGGTCGGCCGGATGGGAAACAAAAATCTTGGTCGGCTTATAGTCCCTGAGAATGGACCGCAGGTCCTTGACGATCTCCTCACCTTTGTAAGGAGCTCCCGGACGGTAAGCGCCTTTATAGGGAACAGCGATCACCCGCGTCATGATACTTCTGTAAGCAGGCCGCTGGTTCCAATGATAATACCAGATATTCAAGGTACCGAAATCAGGATATCCCAAAAATGTCAAATTTTGAGAGGGCACCCCCAGGATGCGGGAGGCGCTGATGGCCTCATCGTGCCGCACCAGTCCCATGGTCTCGACGGCAGCGGGAAAAACCACCGGATGTTTGCGGTAAAGCAGGAATGACCATTGATTGCTGTCACCATATGTCAAAAAAACGACCTTGACCGGAAGCTTCTGGGCCACGGCTTGCTGGATCACGCCACCCGCACCTAAAACCTCATCATCCGGATGGGGTGCTAGGATAAGGATACGGTCTGTTGGCGACAAAACTAATTTACCCATATTCGATTGATCGGCACGGGCGCCGAAGCTTAAGAGACAAAAAACTACCACCACGCTAAAGAGCCGAAATTGTTTTGACATATAACAACGAATGATAATGATCCTCCTTCCCGTTGATGACCATGACCATCGGGTAACGGTCACGGACCACAAAACCCTGGGCCTCAAAAAAAACACAAGCGGCTTTATTACCGCCATGGACAGACGCCCCCAGCTCGGTGATCCCTAACCCAACGGCATGGCCAGCCAGGGCGTTGATGAGGCCACGTCCCACTTTTTGACCACGAAAGTCCTGGGCAATCCCGATATGCAAATGGCCCTGGTGGCTGTGAAAAGATTTCTTACGCCAGGTAAAGGCCCGGCGCCAATTCCTTAATGCCCCGCCTATCAGCTGATGGACCTGGGGCTTGAAAAAAAGACCGCGCTTAAAGGCACGCGCCAGCAAGGCCGGCATCAAAATCCAGACCATCACCAGCCCATAACGGCGGTTGTCCATGCAGCCGTTGATATAGCCCACCAGACGGCCATTGGATTCGGCCACAAAACTCGACTCTGGCTCGTAATCCGTGTAATATTTAGTCAGCATGTCTGCAGCCACCTCGCGGTCAGGGAAGGAATTATCAATGGGTCCCCCGCGGTCCGCCACATCGCAGCAGAGCGTGCGTAAAAACGGTCTGTCTTCTTTCTTATAAGGCCTTATATTTATTTTATTCATAAAAATTTATGAGAGAATACTAAATGCTTATGCACCGCGCGTCAAGGACAAATATATCACTTTTGGCCTTTTTATTGGCCTGTTCCCCTGTTTGGGGCCAAAGTAACCTTATTGACCGCATCCAGCAAAGCGAAAAATCCATCGTGACGGTCAGGACAGAACTGACCCGTATCATGCACACCGACCCGCCACGCACCGCCACCTTTTACCGCACCGCAGCAGGGATTGTCATTGACCCCTCCGGCATCATCGTGGCCAATACGCATACCATCATTGACGCGCCTTATATTTTTGTGGTCCTACGCGACGGCACCAAGCTGCCGGCAGAGGTATTATACGCCTCCGGAGCGTACGATTTTAGCCTTTTGCGCATCCACCCGCCCTATCCTCTTCAAAACATCCAATGGGCAGACTCTTCGCTGGTCAATGTGGGAGAAGAAATTATCGCGGTAGGCAATTCAGACTACGACAATCAATCCATCATGGAGGGGCACATTAAAAGCATATTGCAGAACATGACAACCGGCAGCAATGATTTTCTGGAATTGGACCTTGATCTCTATCATGGCGATAGCGGTGGGCCTATCCTGGATGAAGACGGGCGGCTGTTGGGGATCGTCATGGCCAAGCGCGAGTCCCAGGAAAACTCCAGCCTTGCGATTGCGTCCAACAAAATACACCTGCAATATTTGCAATATAAGAAAAATATGCCATAATCCTCATGTCCCATTGATTCCTTATACACAAAAAAATTTAATATGAATAAAATTTTTAAATTATGGCCATGGATGGTGGCGTGGCTTATCCTGGCCCTCTTAAGCTGCTATGTCCGGCTTTACCCGCTGCGCTCGCACATGTGGGACGATGCCCGCGAACAAGCCACCATGATGGTCATCTACAACATCAAGCAGACCCTGCTCAAAGAGATCATGGACGAAGCGCCCACCATGCCCCCGGCGCTGGCCAATCACCTGGCTGAAGAAAAACTCAATGAGACCATGCACAGCCAAAACCAAAAGGTCTTGGCCGCCATCGACAGGGTCACCTTAAGCCTGGCCCAGCAGCCCGGTGCCCCACCGGAAAAAATCTACCTCCTGGAATCCGACCCTTATGATTTTTACAACCTGACGGAAAACATCGTCAATACCGGCCGCATGGCCAAGGTGATCAAAGGAAGTAAGTATTTCAATCCGCTGATGGTGGCACCCTTCGGTTACTGGCAACCTTTCACCCTGCACCCCTATTGGGGCTTTGTCATTTATAAATTCCTCCAACTTTTTGACCCCAACATTTCACTGATGTCGGCAGTGGCCTATACGCCCTTGTTCACCTATCTTTTTATCCTGGCTGCCTTTTTATGGGTGTGCCGGATATTGAATTTCTCCGTCGTGGCGTCCTTTGTGGGGGCTTTATTTCTGGTCATGGCGCCTATCAATTTAAAACGCGGCGCTCTTGGCTGGTACCGCACCGACCCTTACAATATTTTATTTCCTTTACTGCTCTTAGGTTGCCTCTTTTTGGCTTTACGCCCCGCGTCCAAAAAAGAAGGTTATATCTGGTCAGTTATCTTTGGCGTTGTTCTCTCTATCTACGCCTTGTTCTGGCAGGGTTGGGGTTTCTCCTTTTTTATCGGCATGGCCTGCGGCCTTTGCGTGGCTGCTTATAACTTCTTTATCAAAAAAGACCGGCCCCATGCCCGGCAAAATCTCTTGTTCTTAGGGCTCTTTACCGGCACCACGCTTTTGCTGGTGAGCATGTGTTTTTCCGTCCACGATTTCTTTATCCTGTTTAAAGAAGGCTTCGGGGAATTGATGAAATTCACCCACCGCGGCCTTGACCTGTGGCCCAACCAGTTCATGACCGTCGGTGAATTAAAAAGGACAACCCTTCCCAGCATCACCACTTCAGCCGGCGGCGCGGTGTTGATGCTGCTGGCCTTCGGCGGCTGGTGCTATAGCCTGCGCATGAGCTTGCAGGCTTTCCGCCAACCCAAGGCCATTGACACGCTTATCCTGACGGTCTTTTTGGTGGTGACCATGGCCTTAAGTTTTATCGGCGAGCGGTTCATCCTTTTTGCCACCATCCCCTTGTCTATTTTGGCAGCCGCAGCCGTCAACCGTTTTGTAAGCTTACGGGTGGGACCTCTACTGGCCGGCCTGCCCTTGGCCGGCCTTTTGATTGCCCTGGTGCTTTTTAACGCCAGCCGCGACATACGCACCATCCTCACCCCTATTTTTAACTCCACCTGGGACGAGGCATTGACCAAGATCAAAACCGACACGCCATCGGACAGTGTCATCAATACCTGGTGGGCGCCGGGCCATTTCATCAAAGGTGTTGCCCATCGCAGCGTGCCTTTTGACGGGGCCTCGCTCGACCAAAGTGCCGTTGGTTTTTGGATGGCTAATATGTTCTTAAGCCAGGACGAGGGCCAGGCCCGGGGCATTCTACGGATGCTCAATTCAAGCGGCAACAAGCCGGCAGAATACCTGGTGCAATGCGGGCTTAAACTCTCTGATGCCACGACCCTGCTTTTGGCCATTGCTTCGGAAACCAAGGCCCAGGCCGCTGAAACGCTTAAAGGCATCATCAGCGACGAGCAGATCCGCACCCTGCTTTCCATGACCCATGATAAAATTCCCCATAGCTACGTGCTGGTTTATACCGAACTTGTCGACGATAATTTGATGCTCGCCTTTAACGGCCACTGGAACATCAAAAAAATCGAAGAGATCAATGCTAATCCTGAGCTCTTAAAAGACGTGCCTAACCGCAACTCGCATGAATTCATCGACTTTTTATGGAACACCATGGGCGGCCCCCCCCGATATAGCGATGCCTTGGGGCTTTTGGGCCAGAACAATAATCAATTGGTCTTCCGTGAGAATTTGACCGTTGATTTGAGTACCATGGACGCGCACATACAGTCGGCGCAATATGGTGAGGGAGAGCCTTTGAGCGTGTTTTATCTAAAGGACAATAAAATCGTGGAGCATGTCAATCCAGAAGGCAGTTTGAATTATTCCGTGCTGCTTTATCAGGAAGACGGCCAGTACGTGGCGCGGCTCATGGACCACTCCCTGGCCAATTCCCTGATCATGAAACTTTATTACTTCGACGGGGCCGGGCTCAAATATTTCAAACCGCTGGTCTTAAGCCACGACATCACCGGCCGCACCCGCATCAAGGTCTTCAAGGTTATCTACAATTAAAATTATCGTATACGTACGTATATGATTTGACAACGTACGTCATGCATGCTATCCTTTTAATGGGTTATAAAAAGGAGAAAATATGATTGTAACAGCCTCAAAATTAAGGGCCAATATCTACAATGTGCTGGACCATGTCCTGGAAACAGGCATTGCCGTTGAAATCCATCGCAAGGGCAAGACCCTTAAGATCGTCCCCGTAGAGAAGAAAAGTAAATTAGCTAATTTGAAAAAACATGATGTACTGAACGTTCCTTTTGACGACATTGTGCACATGGATTGGTCAGACCAATGGAAAGGCTAGTTTACTGCGATACCCACATCGTTGTGGGGCTTTATGCTAATGAGCTGCCTTCATTCCCACGCCCGGCCATTAGATTATTGGAACAGAGCCAATCGCTTATAAGCCCCATTGTCTCGCTTGAATTGGAATATTTATATGAAATTGGTAAAATCAAGACCGATGCTGAAAAAATGTGCAACGAACTTGAAAAAACTATTGGTTTAAAAATTTGTGATAAAGATTTCAAGGAGGTCGTCCATGAATCTTTACGGCAGTCGTGGACGCGCGACCCCTTTGACCGTATTATTGTGGCCCAGGCATCTTTGACAAAAGCGTCTTTAATCACCAAGGATGAATTTATTCACAGGCATTACAAGCATGCGGTGTGGGAGTAGAAAGCTAGCTGTCCATTCCTAAAAATCGCCTCAAGTTGGTCATGGGCTGGATACTGATGATGACAGGCACAAAGCCCGGGGCGTTTTGCAGGCGCTCCAGCATAGCCGCATCCATGTGAAATTTAATGCCCTCCTTGTCATCTCCGAATGCTTTTGTCGGGGATCCAGTCCTGACTTGAACATTCATATTGGCAGGAGTTAGATCAATACCACCAGTTCTCTCGGTACTCCCCCCATTTCCATCCATTGCTTTATCCATAGATTTTGATACGGCCTTGGCATCGTCTAAATTTGGAAAATCTCTTAATATATATGGAATAGAAATAACGGTTTGCGGAGGAGTTTTCATCCCCTTTCGATGAGGAAAATCCTTATAGATAGTATCAATGATCTTTCGAAGCCTCGGTGATTTTGTTTGATAAAGGTTTTTAAAATCTGACAAACTATTCCGGGCATTTTCAAGCCATTCTTGGCCTTCCATAGGCTTAAATCCAGCTAAAGACTCTTTTGCCCATATTAACCATGCATTTCGATAACGTTCATCATCTAAAATAGACAAGGCGTTTTCTATGCCCTGAAATTCTTTCATTAAATCTTCTTCCTTGACCGCAATTTGACCTGATCCGGCCGTTTCTAAGAAACCTATAAGACTATTAAACCCATTAGCTAGACCGTTAAAAAAAGCATAATAATACGAAGAGCTTAGTATGGGGGGTTTGTTTTGATAAGAACCCACCATTTGCCAAATTAATTTTTCTCCTTCTTCGAGTAATTCTTTATCTTGCGGTGTTAAATAAAATTCTGTATTCATGGCCAAGTCATTCCTCAATTCAAGTATAAGACGTCTTGAATCTTCACTTGAAAAACCATCCCTTGCTTGAAGATACCACACACAATATAAGGCCTCTGTAAAAGCACGATCTTTAACATCGACTATGTTTTTTGTCATCTCTGCTATAGTGAATTTACCATTTAAAAAATCTGTCATTCTTTGAGGATCTCGACTGTTTGAATTGAATTCTTTTATCCTCTGTGGATTTAACGGTAATAGCGACTGGTCCGTGTGTGTCAGCATTTCTCTTGCCTCAGCTAAATACTTTGTGAACGCATCATTAAATTCTTGCTGACTCATCATCGCCCCATCCACTTTCGGCGCTTCCTCCCCCCTCTTTCCCCCCGTGGTGTTATCTATAATCATTTTCCCGTGTGCCCGCAATTGCTCTTTAATTCGTCCTTGAAATCTATAACCCTCCCAAGTTATATCCATGAAGCTTTTCCGTTTATAAAAATACGCGTCATAATATTTCCTTAAATTTACTTCAGCCAATTGACCTTTAAATTCAGTAATGCCATTGTTATAGCCATATTGAAGAACTGAATCAATCAAGTTAGCGCCGATCCCTTTGCCCTGAAATTCGGAGGCCACCGCTAGAACTGAAATATATATAAATTTTCTTTCAAGCCCTGTACCCGTTACGTCAAAATGAATAAATCCAACCACAGGTTTTTCTGCTAAACTTTCATCCCTGGCAACATAAATCGTATGATTTCTCAATGCAAAATTAATTTCATTTGAATTGGCTATCGAAAAATATTTTCTCCAAAGAACTTTGATCTGCCCTTCCAATCCATCTTCTAAAGAAGCGAAAGAAAATGTTATCATTTTCCCTTGGTTTGATACCTCTTTCTTGCCCTGCGTTTCCTCCCCCCCTCCCCCCGCCATCGCCATATCCTCAATGACAGCCGTATAATTCCCTTCTTTTACAACCATTTCCTCTTCGGGCGGCCGTCCGGTATCAGGGCCATAATAGAGCACGTTCGCCAGAGGAACTTCAATCGTGATCAACTGTCCCGAATGCCCTCCATAAGACCTAGCCCCTTCTTCATCAAAACTAAAATAAGCCGGATCTTCCAACTGAAATGGTTTGGTTCCTGGAGGGTAAATTTTACCTACAACACCTCTATAAACTTTAAAAAACTTCTTATTAGGGTGTTTGCTCTGCAACCTCTGTTGATAAAATGCGGTGAAACGATCAAAGAAACTCTGAATCTGTCTATAGATCAAGTTGCGCTGTGTATCATTAAACAATCCGTCATCAACGTAGTTATATAAAAAATTGATAAGATCGCGTGTGTCCCATATCCCTCCCATTGGTTGCATCCTTTCCAAAGTCTGTGTCAGCTTCTCTTGCATTCCCATAGTAGTATTCTTTTCATCCCATAATCTGGCTATCCCATGGACATGGACATCCGCCAATAATGTAGAGGGAATTGCTCTTTTTAAATCCTCATTCGAATACTTTAACAACTCCCCTAAAGCTTCCTTGGCTTTTCTTTTTTGAAGACCGACGCCTTTCAATACATGAAGCAGAGCAGTGGTTAATTCTGGCGATGAAATCAAGGGCCCTAAAAAATGTTGCGGTTCATTAAAACCAGTCCCTATGATGTATCGATTAAATTCTTTTTCCATATCGCTTTTTTTACCGCCCGTATCGGACATTGCCATATCCACAGTTACTTCCATGGCGTTATCTACGCTATCTGGCTCTTGAGTTGTATATTGCATTACATTATTCGTTTTCATAGCCAAATCGGATAATTGTACGCCACCCGAAAAATACTTCCTCGGTATAGTCTCTTGCGTTAATGGATCAACGTCCTCTTTAATGTAGTTATAAACCCCCTTCTTAAATGCCTGTAAATACCGCTGATAAATCCTCTGCGTCTCTTTAGGGTCATTAATGTTGACCCCAGCCACCTTCTTTTGATTGGCATACACCTGCTCTAAAATACTGTCCTTAATTTTCTTCTTGTACCATGTAGCCAAAATCAACGAATTGTAGACTTGACGCAGTTGCGCGAAGTTTTTGTCTTCGTTGACTTCTTTGGTGAGTTCGGGGATGACGATTTGGCGGATGATTTGGGAGCCGAGGGTGTTGACATTCAGGGGCTCAAAAGGGGACAGTCCCTTATTAAACGATGACATAGGGACAGTCCCCTTTTGAGTCCGAAATTGGGGACTGTCCCCAATTTCTTGGATTCCCGCTTTCGCGGGAATGACATTATGAGATAAAGCCAAATAATCCTCTTCAAGCATGACCTTCAATTTACTTTCGACAATATATGCTGTACCGGCCTGGACGTTTTCATAGACAACAGCTTTTTCAGGCACGATCCAAACTTTATTGAATGTGTCCACAGGGATATTCGTCGTGCCAAACTTCTTGGCCGCTTCTTCGTAGATGCGTTTCCAAAATCTCTTACCCACATCACCTTCCGGATAAATCAATGACGCCGTTATCTGCTTGAGCATGTAATCTTCAGCTAAAAGGTCACGGCCCATCTCCGTCTGGCCAAAACTTTGGGGAATAATGCGGTTCTTTTCATAGGGCGAGAGATTGACCCAGAGATCATTTTCGGGGATGGTTAAAGAGGCCAAAAAATATTTGATTAATTTAATCGATTCCTCTTGTAGGGGCGGGTTCCAAACTCGCCCTTTGGGGGACGGTTTAGAACCGTCCCCTACATCAAGGATAAAATCAAAACGGAAGGGATTGTCGGGATGGACCTTGATGCCTTTAAGAATGGGCGGGTTAAAAGCAGGGCTTAAGGCCACCATCGCCCCTGGTTGGGGCAAGACAAATTCCTGCGCTTGGGCTGTAGGCAAAGGACCTATACAATTAAATAAGAAGGTAATAAGTAAGATCCCCGACAGAAACATTCGGGGACGACATGTTTGGAATGGTCTTGGGGAATGACAATCAAAAGACCGCCACGGCCTGCAAAATAGGCCTAACTTTAAAGTATGGCTCCGCATGGCTTAAGTATAGACTATCTATATACTCTATGCCACTTTTTGACTTTTCAGGCAACCGTGTCGATATAAACCTTAAGATGCTTCGCTAGGCTTAGCATGACGGCTTTATGAGAATTCCGGTTATGGTGAGTGTCCCGAAATTATTGAAATCGGGGACTGTCCCCAATTTCTAAAAGTCAGAAAGTTTGCCGCGCAGGTGCACTTTCATGCCGGTGGGCTTGTCGGGGGTGGGCGCCAGCGGCCCCAAACCCGGCGATTGCGCCGAGGGGTTGGCGCCGTCCGCATCTGTTTGGGTGTTTACTTGCGCATTTTCGCGCATCGAGTCTTCCAGACGCGAAGCCATGTCGTCCTGCCCTAATTCGTGTAATTTGGTGATCATGTCCATCGCGTCCTCACGCTGATTACTGGCGAAATACGCCTGGCCCATGCCGTAATAAATTTTAGGGTCTGGGCTCACGGCCAGGACCTGCTTAAAATATTTAAGGGCAGTGAGGGGCCTGGAACGCACCAATAAATTGATCCATGCCAGGCTCAATTGGGCGCTGGTCATATTAGGGTCTATTTTCAGCGCCTTTTCAAAATACCCCTCGGCTTGGTCGACATCCTGGCGCCCATAATAGATGCGCCCCAGATTATCATAAGCCTGGGCCATTTTAGGGTCATAGCTGATGGCGGTCTTTAAATACTCGATTGTTTTGTCCTCATCTCCCCCTGCCCCCTGGTTGGCCAGTGCCAGGCCGTTATAGGCGGGCGCAAAAACAGGCGCAATCTTCACAAGCTGCTGATAAAATGCCATGGCCTGGTCATACTGCTGGCTGTTATAAGCATTTACCGCCCGTTCGTAAAGTTGCTTGAGCACTTCAAGCTGTGCCTGGGCCGGTGCGTTGGTCAGGAAAGAAGAAAAAATAAGCACAAAAAAAAAGGATTGCCTCACGACCTTCGGAATGACGGAGAACAAGGATTTTCTGAAATGAGGACTACGCGGAACCTGAGGGCGCTGGTGGTACATTGGCACCTTGGGCCTTGGGAGGCATGGGCTTGTCAGTCACCACGATTTTCTCGATGGTCATGGTGGCCTTGATTTCATCGGTATCGGATTTCTTGCCGCTAAAACTGAATTTATCGACCTTCATCAAATCCATATCTGAATTGATCGAATGCATAAAAGAAATAACGTCCTGCAACTGGCCGGAACATTCCAAATCAGCCTGGTATTTCCAATAATCCGCATCCTGTTCCCCGGGCGCCGGATTGATCTTGATCAGATTGACTTTTGATTGGCTGGCCAAATTCTGGACCTTATTAAGGAAAGAGGCGATCATTTCATTGTCCGTCAGCATGTCCTTGGTCAGGTAAGGGTCGACCTCGCTGCTCTCCTTGACAATACGGTCCCTATACCCGAGAAAACGCATGTCCTGCTTGATGGTGGTTTCCTCTTTGGCAATGTCTTCTTCAATGGAAGACAGGCGCGACATGGTGGGGCCGATCAAAAGCCTGTCAAAAAGTGCCGCAATCACAATCACCACGGCGACAACCAGCAATTTTTTCTGGTTATCATTTAAACCCGCGATAAATTTATTGATCTCGTTCACGCCTTCTCCTTAAACTCAATTTCAAAAGTGGCCACATCCTTGCCGTTGTCCTTTTTCGTCGAGGTGGACATGAGTTTGGCCTCTTTAAAATTGGCAGAATCATCGATCGATTTAACAAACGAATAAACCAGCGCCATTGAATCCGCGATACCATCGATGGTGATGGTGCCGTCCTCATCCACAGCCACATTGTTGAGGTAAATTGTATCAGGGGTGATCGTGTACAGGCCGTTAATGATATCGAGCGAGGCCATACGGCTCTTGATATACTCACGCACAAGCTTGGCCTTGTTCATTTGGCCCTGAAGCACCTCTACCTGGGCCTTTTGGGGCGCGAATTGTTCACGCAAATTCTTATTCAAATACGTGTCTTTAAAATAAATATTACCCATGATCATGGCCCCGACAAGCACCATGATGACGACAGCAGCCACCCCAGACTTACTGACTTCCTTGCTCTGGCGGTCCACCGTCTTTTTCAACATCATTTCTTCTGGCATCAAATTAATTTCATATTTTGCCGCGATTGATGCAGGGGCGATGACATCAAGGAATGAATCATCGCTAAAATCACTCTGTATTTTCTTGCGCACATCCGCCGGCCCTTTAATAAAGGCCAAGAAAGGACTGACCTGAAATTCAATATTCAAACCTTCCTTTAAGGCAGGCAAAATATCAGCCACCACCGCCTGGCCCGCGGTCACTGTATAGGACTTAGGTGCCTCGTTGCCGTCCTCCTGGGTAAAAGCCTCCATGGATTTTTTAAGTTCGTCCTGCAATTTGGCCACCGCATCCGCCCCCTGAGTGATGCCCCTGATGCCAATGGGGATGTTTCTGACAAAAAGCAGGGTGCCTTTGGCAATGACAATGAAACTCGTGGCATTCAATGAAAAATCAATGAGACCGGCCGGGGCCGCGTCTTTTTTCAAATTAAGGGCCTTGGCATAAAAACGCGCCTGGGCTTCCGGCACAAAAATGATCCCGTCGGCATCAAGGCCGGATTTTTCCAAAATCGTGATCCGTTCCTTGACGATATCGCGGTGCACGATCACCAGCAAAAGACGGGTGTTGTTAAAAGCATTCATGCCCAGATTAATATAACTGATCAACACCTCTTCCCTCGAATAAGGGGTGTGCCGACTGGCTTGCAAATTAATGATGGATTTGATTTCTTCAGGATCAGAGGAAGGGACTTCAATGGTCTTGGCCGTGGCCGCGCTGGCCGGGACCACACAGATCACCGGGGCCTTGCGGTCAAAAGGCGTCAATAATGTTTTAAGCGAACGCGCCACCTCATCGCTTTCAGCGCCAGTGTTGAATGATGCCCGGGCGACCCTCTCCAAATTTCCGGAAGAAGTGGCCTGGGCGATCTTGATAAGACCATCATTGATGGAAATAGTTAGATATTTTTTGTCTGCGCCAAACATTTATACTCCATGATATTGATTTTATTATAACCACTTTTTTTTGCATAACCATTAGAAAAAGAAATATTTTTATCTTCTTTCAAAAATTAAATATTAAATTTTATCTTTCATTCCAATATATAATTTTGTCGTCCTGGGATGAATATACCGCGCGCACAGTTTTAAGCGTGGTCCTGCTGGCCACACGGCCCGTCGCTTCAATGGTGAAATAATAGGAATTGGCGCTCAAGAGCCCTTTCATATTCAAAAAGTCAATGGCCCTGGCCTCGTCTATGGTCAAGGGCGTGACGGAATTGATGTCAGCGGTGATTTCAAAAGTCTTCAGAAAAACCTGGTCGTCAGTAGTGCCGTCAACACCGTCCCTGCCGCGGCGCACCGTCAGGATTTTTTCGACCAGCGTGTCCGGCAAACCCAATGCCTCGAGGACTTCCTTGGGCGCGGTGTTGATGTTTACGGCCCCATCCCCGTAAACGGTGACAAAATTAATCAGCTTATCGTACATCTCTTTAGTGACGCCTTTGACCAACAGTATTTCATCGAGAGTTTCATAGTCAGCGCTTTTTTTGGGATATGGGTATTGCAAATTGGAATAGTAGTCATCGCTGAAAAAGCCGCCGGCCTCGCTCTCCCCGTACTGGCGCCAGTCTAAAAGCGCATTCGCCAGTTTTGCGGCATCTTCATCATTAAGCGACAGCACGTTGGTCAATAAATTAGCCAGGGTCTGCGCGTCTGTTTTATTCAGGTTGATCTTGCTCTCCTCATCCACAACTCCCCAGCGCAACGAATTATCCAAGGGGGAAACATAGCCTACACCGGCATTATCGTGGCCCAGCGTGATGTTGGTCAGCTCATCGGTGTTATTAAGCAGGTGCGCCTTGACGGTGGGAGTGAATTCGAAAGTAGAAATTTCCATTTCCTGGTGGATATAACCCGCGGCCTTTTTCACGGCCGCCTGGAGAAGATAGTCCATGCGGCTGCGCTCATCCAGACGGCCCACCAGGAATATTTTCTGGCGTATGCCGGCGGCGACACTCACGGCAAGGATGGTCAATATCCCCAGCACCCATAGGGCAAAAACCAAAACCATCCCCCGGCGGGCATGGAGTTTCATATGCCTCCTCCGACCGGGATGATTAAAAAACGGCGCATGTGGTACATCTGGCCTTCCACCAAAAACTGCACGTCAATCATGACCCCCATGGGGACCTGCGCGTCCGCCTCGTCGACCTGGTCTTTGACAGCAAGGCCTTTGTCCACTTTAAAATAATAGCGTAGGGTGACCCCTTCAATCAGGTCTGCGACCTCCACAGGATCAGACCATTGCCCTTTGACCGCCTGGCCGTAGTTGGCCTGATAGCGGAGGACCTTTTTTTCAAGCGGATCAAAAACGTAGCGTATCGCCCCGATCTGTTCGCCCATTCCTTCCTTGGCGCGTGAACCGTTGTCGTCAGTGGGCGCTATGATGATCGCAGGGAAGGACAGCTCGGCGGAACTGCCTTTAAACGGGATGCCGGTGATGGTCGCGACCTGGCGCACATCTTCGGCGATGCGGTCTAAGAAAATGGCGGTGTCACCCTCGACCATCACGTGTTGGCCGCGGGCCCATAATTTGAACCCGTTGGAAAAGGCGTTGAATACGGCCAAGCTTATCACCGCAAACATGGCCGAGACCAAGAGCACTTCCACTAGGGTAAAACCGCGATATTTTTTCATTGGGATATATTCACTTGAAATTAAATGTTGTGTCCCCTTAATTCATCTAATCATATACGCGCTGCGCTGCATGTGCATGGAACGCGGGCCGTCCGTCCAGGACAATTTCACATCCAGCTGCCAGACACTCTTCACATCGCCCAGGGGCGATAAATTGATGTCATAGCTAAAACGGACAGGCTTATGGTTGATATCGAGGGTGACAAAGGAATCCCCAAAATCAAGGTCACGGGCCGGCCAGTCGGCAAAGGATTCTGAAACGTCCCCGATCTTTTCATCAATCAGGCTCGAGGCGTAAAGGCGGCAGGTCAAATTAGACAGGTAATCAGCGCACAGGAAAAAAGACTTATAAATCAGCACAATGCCGCAGCAGAGAACGACCAGACTGACCATCACTTCGACAAAGGTGAACCCTTTGGGATTACTGGATTCCCGCTTTCGCGGGAATGACAACGAAGCATTCGGGGATGACACGCGGGTATTTCTATTGCCAGTTGCTGATTTCAGACGACCCATCTTTTCCTTTCGAGGAGAGGTCATAATCGGAGCGGTGCTCGCCGGGGGAAACATAAATGTAAGAATGCCCCCATGGGTCTACAGGGTCCTTTTCGATATAAGGGCCGTTCCAATTTTCAGGAATGGGGTTGGTCGCGGGTTTGACACGCAAGGCCGCCAGGCCTTGTTCAGTGGTGGGATAAGAACCATTGTCCAATTCATAAAGTTTCAAGGCCGTGGCGATGTTAGCGTCGATGTCTGATTTGGCCACCTTGGCCTTGGCCTCCTCACCGCGACCGGAAAGGCGCGGGATGATCATCGCGGCCAGTGCACCGATAATGATCACAACCAGCATGATTTCAACCAGGGTAAACCCGGATGAGCGAGCCACGGTTCTTATTTTCATATGCTTTCCTTTCACAAATACTGTTTGGCGTATTCAAACCACTTGTCCTGCAATGCCTGCATGGAATCAATGGTCGGGTAATAGGAACTTTTTAAGGCCTCTTCAAAACCATCCCCGTCCCTTAAGTGACGGCACAATTCTTTAAACGCATCCTTACCATAAGTTTTAACCAAAAAATCAACAATGTAAAGACTTTCTACATAAAAAATTGAAACAGATTCGGCGTCATTTTTGTGGGCCACCAGGTCAAATTGAAGCAACTCCTGCAAAGGGATGATGCGACCGCCCACAATCAAATGGGCCATGGCATCCATATGGTTTAGACTGTCGTCTTTTTGCTCGAGTTGGGCCACCCCTTCGTCAAAAAATCTCGGGATCGGACGGTCAAACCCTATAAAATCATGCAATATCAAATGAGTGATTTCATGAGGCAGAATGACCTCAATGAAATTCGGCTGCCCGGCATAACTGACAATGATCCGTGATTTAAACAATTCCGAATACATGGATGCAAAGCCACCAGACCAGGGCGGCTGGCCGGTTTGCCGCACATAAGTGTCCTTATCACCAAAAATAATGATCTTGACCCTGTTGCCCCAGGTCCAAAAATTCTGGTAACGCGTATAGCCGATGTCATCGGCAATATCATTGTAATAATCCTCGGCATGGTCCAAGACAGCATGGGCCTCATCCTCGTCGATCCCAGGCGGGCAAAGCACTACAAAATGGTCCCCTTCGAATTTAAGCCACCCCTCCGGATCAAAGGAAGCATCAAAGCCCCACGCGGATCCTGCGATGAGAAAGAAAAAAGAGGTCAGATAAAATATTTGCCGCATCTTTAATGCGCCATGATGTCCATGGAAAAAATCGGCAGCAGCATGGCAAAGACAATAAACCCCACCACCCCGCCGACGGTCAGGATCATCACAGGCTCAAGGATAGTGGTAATTAATTTGGTCGTTTCACCGATATCCGATTCGTAGCTGTCCGCAATGTCGCGCAGGGCCTCCTGCAGGGAACCCGACTCTTCCCCCACGGTGATCAGCTGCACCATCATCGGCGGTATTAAACTTGAACGGGCCAAACACCGGCCCAAATTTTCCCCGCCGGTGAGGCCCTGGACGCAAAGCATCAGGTCTGTTTTTAGCTGCGGGTTATGCATGGTGGGAATGGCCATTTCAATGGAACGGATAATGGTCAACCCGCTTTCCAACAATAAGGACATGGTCCTGGTAAAACGCGCCAGGTCCACCTTCAACACAAAAGACCTGATATAAGGAAGGTTCAATAAAAATTGACCGAACATGATCGAACCTACGGCCGACCGGCGCCACCGGTTAAAGGCCAACAAACCTATGGCCATCGTAATAAGGGCGCCCATCCCATAAGTTTTGAAGAAATGACTGATGTTCATGACCACACGGGTAGGCCAGGGCAGGACCTGGCCGGCATCGGTGAATATGATCGACATCTTAGGCATGACAAAGGTCAGGATAAAAATCACCGTCGAGATGCCGACGACCAGCATAAAGGCGGGATAGACCATGGCACTGCGCACCTTCGATGAGAATTCTTCCTGACTTTTAAGAAAATCAGCAACACTGTTGAGCATCTGACGCAGCTTGCCCATCTCTTCCCCGGCGCGCACCATGGCCACAAACAAAGGTATAAAAATAGCCGGGTAATCCGAAAGGCAGGTTGAAAAAGAACGGCCGCTTTTAACACCGATCGATATCTCACTTAGGACCCTGGCAAAATAAACGCTTTTGGTCTGCTCGGAGAGCACCTCCAGGCCCTTTAAGAGCGTCACACCGGATTTAAGCAGGTTGGCCAATTGTTTGCTGAAAAGGTATAATTCCTTGTTTTTGATCCGGACTTCACGGATATCGCTGAAGAGAACACCCTCGGCGTTGCTTTCTTCGATGGAGACCGGGATAAGCCCCAGCTGATTGATGATCTCCAAAGCGTCTTCTTCATTCTGGGCGCTGATCTGCCCGGTAATAGCATTGATGGCGTCTTTTTTGGCTTTATAAATATAGGAAGGCATAGGCTGCTGTAAAACTAATTTTTAATACTGGAAGGCACATTCCAATCATCCTTGGAAGATACATATAAAACTTCAGATACCGTGGTCACACCGGCGGCAACACATTGCCAGCCGTTTTGCCTTAAGGTGGCCATGCCGTTTTGCATGGCGATATGTTTGACACGTTCGGAACTGGGCTTGGCGGTCAACATCCCCCGGATGGTCTCTTCCATCTGCAGGATCTCATAAATGGCGGTACGGCCGAAATAACCGGTCTTATTGCACAATTCGCAACCGCGGCCATGATAGACCTTGACATCTTCCGGCGCTATTTTAAGTGAACGGGACATTTCCTGGCGGACCGTCTCAGGGACCTTGGCATCCTCTTCCTTACACTCTGGACAGATCAGACGGACCAGGCGCTGGGCCACGAAGGCCTCGACGGATGAGGCCACCAGATACGGCTCCACCCCCATGTCAATCAAACGCGTGATGCCGCTGGCCGCGTCATTGGTGTGCAGGGTCGAAAACACCAAATGGCCGGTCAGGGCCGTGCGGATGGCTATTTCAGCGGTGTCCAGATCACGCACCTCGCCGACCATGATAATGTCCGGGTCATGGCGCAGGATGCTCCGCAGGCCTTCCGCGAAACTGAAATTTAATTTAGGGCTGATCTGGATCTGGGTGATGCCCTCCATCTCGTATTCAATAGGGTCTTCAATGGTGATGATCTTCTGGTCGTCCCGGTTTAACTCATGCAGGCAGGCATATAAGGTGGTGGTCTTGCCACTGCCCGTAGGGCCGGTCACGAAAATGATGCCATGTGATGACTGGATGAGCTCCCTGAATTTACGCGCATTACGCTCGTTGAGCCCCAAGTCCTCGAGTTTCGTGCGCATAGACTTGGTCGGCAGGATACGGATCACCATGCTCTCCCCGCGCAGGGCCGGCATGGTCGAAATACGCAAATCCAAATCCTGTTCCTTGGTGCGCACCACCGTGCTGCCGTCCTGCGGCAGGCGTTTTTCGGTGATGCTCAAATTAGACATGATCTTGATGCGCGAGACCATGGGCAAAAGGAAATGCCTGGCCTCCGGGGGCAGATTGGCATCCATCAGGGTGCCATCGATGCGGTAACGCAGGCGCATCTTGTCGCGGTAAGGCTCAATATGGATATCAGTCGCCCTTTTTTGATAGGCTTCCAGGATGATCTGGTTGACCAGCTTGGCGACGGAGGGGTCTTCGCTTTTTTTCTCGATGTCCTCGACCCATGTTTCCTGATTACCGTCATTCTTTCGTTTAGGGTCACGGGTCAGGATGCGGTCAATGGTATCAGAGGCCAATCCATAATACTTCTTTAAGGCCTCATTGATATCGCTGCGCATGGCCAGGACCCCACGGGGTTCAAACCCAAGGTAGACCCTGATATCATCTTCCATCCGCACATCCAATGGCGAGGAGACAGCCACGGTGAGCACATTGTCCTCAATGGCGACCGGCATGAACTTATAAAAGGAGGCGAACTTGACCGGCACGCGGTCAATGACAGTCTGGGGAATTTCTTTTTCTTTCAAATCAAGGACGGGTAAATTCAATTCCTTGGCAAGCGCATCAATAATTTCACGTTCACTCAGGATGCCATGACGCACCAGATAACTGTTGAGGTTGCGGTGTTCCTGCTTGGCAGAGCGGACATAGCCTTCCGCATCTTCCGAGTTGATCAGTTCTGATTTGACCAGGACATCAATGAGGATTTTGTTGGAGACGGGTTTGTACATAGGATTGTCAGGTATGGGGAAATTGGGGACTGTCCCCAATTCTTTTATATCCTGGGGGATTTGCCGATCATGTAAAAATCCTGCGCTTCAATGTGGTCGTAATCCCCGCGCAGAATCCTTTCACAACCGATAATATTATCTTCCAGCGGGACATACTCGCCTTTTTTGCCGGTGAAGACCTCGGAAACCGTAAAAGGCTGGGTCATAAAATTATATAGTTTTTCCGCGCGTTTATAGATCTTCTGGTCGTCCTTGCTCAACTCCTCAAGACCGATGACCGCCACGATGCGTTTTAAAGAATTGTGTTTGTTGAAATGCTGGATGACCTGCTGGGAAACTTCATAATGACGGCGTCCCACCACGTTGGTATCAAGATTGGTGCAGGAGCTCTGCAAGGGGTCAATGGCCGGGTACATACCGCGCTGCACCAGGTCACGGGAAAGCACCACAACACCGTCGAGAGTGGCGAAAATGGAGACGACCGCGGGGTCTGTCATGTCGTCCGCCGGCACATAGACAGCCTGCATGGCGGTAATGGACCCGCCGCCTTCCACCGACCTTATACGTTCCTGGACCGTATTGACCTCAGAGGCCAGCGTCGGCTGATAACCTGTTTCCGCCGGGACACGACCCAATAGCGTAGAAACTTCCTGACCGCCTTGGATGAAACGGTAAAGATTATCCATGAACAAAAGCACGTCTTTGTTTTTAGAAAGCAGGTATTCTGCCATGGTCAGCCCGGCATTGACGACTTCCGCCCGGGCGCCCGGCGGCTGGTCCATCTGGCCAAAGGCCAGCATGACCTTAGGCAGCAGATGGCTTTCTTCAAGTTCATAATAGAGTTCGTTGCCTTCACGGATGCGCTCACCGATGCCGGTAAACACGCAGGCACCGCCATGGGCCTTGACGATATTATTGATCAGTTCCAGAATGACAACGGTCTTTCCGCAGCCTGCCCCGCCCAGGACCCCTGTTTTACTGCCCTTGATCATCGGATAAAGCAGGTCGATGTATTTGATCCCGGTTTCCAAAAGCTCCGGGATCTCACGCCCCTTTTTCTTTAAATCAAAGTTGACCTGCTGGACAGGTTTGCGGATAGGAACTGTTTCCGGACAATCATAAGGGCCCGATTCATCCAGCGGGCGGCCCGAGGCATCCATGACCCGGCCAAAACACCCATCCCCGATGGGGATGGCCGTGGGGCGTTTGGTATTGGTACAAGGTGCACCCAATTGTAAATTCAGGGTTTCATTGAAAGAAATGCAACGCACCAGGCCAGGCCCCAAATGTTCGGCCGTCTGCAGGGTGATTTTTTTTCCATCAAAAGTATAGGTGATGATGCAGTCATAGACAGCAGGCGCTTCTTCGTCCTCGGGAAAACGCACGTCCACGACAGGGCCCTGGACCGCGGACACACGTCCGGTGTTAGGCACGACCCCCGGCGGAAAAGCGGCTGTCTCTGGTACGGCTTGCTGGGTTTTATCTGTTTTTTCCATATTTGCTCCCTTAAATAGACCCCCGACAAAAACATTCGGGGGGGACACGCAGGATTATTTCGCCACCATCATGCGGGCTGAGAAAACTTCACGCAAGCTCTTGTCAATGTCACCACGACGGGCCTTGCGGTATTTCAATTTTACCACGTCCCGCTCCTTGCGCATCTTCCCCAAGCTATTGTCCAACTGCTGGGTCTGTGCCGCGGCCGCGGCCAAATTAGTATCAAAAAATATTTCATAGATCTTAGAAGAGAGCCACAAGTCCGCCAGATAACCTGTCATGTCCAAAGGGTCAGACTCTTCGAGGACCTGCTTAAATTTCTCGACACTCTGGGTCTGTTTGGGCAGAAGGTCTTCACAGGGCAAAAGCTTCACCGCGCGCGGCTTGGTCACGGTATAGTCCTTAGGCCAGGGATAAACAATGAGCACACGGCCCGCCCTGCCTTCCAGGACTTCTTTGACTAAATACGTTTTGATCTCAATCGCAACTTCGTAAAAACCCTTGTCCTCAACATCTTCCCAGACCTTAAGCATTTTCTGGCCCAACCCCTCGAGCTTCATGATGCCTTTTTTACCGACGACCACAAACTGGGAACGGGGATTCTTGTCCTTTTCCTCCATGGCGCGCCCGACGACACGGCTGTTAAGGTCGCCCACAAAGCCGCGCTCCGTCGAAATGACCAGGATAATCGTATTAGGATTGCTGTTATTGACTAAAGGATGCTGGATCTGGGAATAGCCGACCAGGCTGAAGAATTCCGTGAACGACTCGTTAAAACGGTTGAATTTTACCTTCTGGGCCACCATGGCATGGTATTTCATGTCCGCAACGTCTTTGAGGACCTGTATCAGGTCCACCAAGTCACGAACCTCACCAACCTCAACTTTGACCTTGCTGGCTTTACCCATTGTTAACCGGAATATTGTTTTTCCACTTGTTGTTTTAAGGCGCCCGCCGACTCCCTCAGGGAATTTTGCAAACTACCGTCCAATTGGAGGCTCTCAAACATCAAAACAACACCGCCCACCACCTGCGGATCGATCTTGGGATTTAATTTGATCTCCCGGGAAAGCTTGGTCTTAAAGACCTGGGCGATCTGGGTCAATAAAGATTCAGGCACCGGTGTGGCGGAAATCACGTCCGCGACCTTGATGTCCGCGCTGATGCGGCCCATGTCCACCGTGTTTAATTTTTCAATGAATTCCGATATCAAATATTTATCCAGGGCTTCCTTGACCTTGACGCTCAAGACCTCCGAGGAGATGCCCGCGGCATAGTCAATGATCTTGATTTCCATGTTCTTTTCAATTTCGCGGCGGACCTGTTCCCGGGCGTTTTGGGCCTTGGTGATGATCTCCTCGGCCTCGGTACGGGCCTTGGTGATCATCTCCTCTTTCTGCTTGGTGGTCTGCTCTTCGAGCTCCTGGCGCATTTTCTTTTCCATGATGTCCAATTCTTTATTGCGCCGTTGCAGTTCAGCGTCCGCCTCCTTGATCTTCTGGTTTAATTCCGCCTCCCGCTGACGGGCCGCCTCGGCATCACGGTCCAGGCGCTGCTTGGCCCCGTCCACGGTCCTGATCAGGACCATGTACAGCGCCAGGATGATTCCGCCGGAGATGACCACCGTCAAAATCAAAAATTGGATAATTAAATTCCACCCCATAGAAAACTCTCCTTCTTGAGACTCCCCCGCTCAAGCGGGGAATCTTTCATGCGTTTTGGAGGTTAAATAAAAATGCAAACAAGCCTATCAATAAAACAAAAGAGACCACTTCCACTAAAAATATTTTCCAACCGGCTGCCGCCTGGATTTGGGCGCTCTTGGAGGGGTGATTGCCCAGCTCATTGATCATGCTGGTGCCCCATAACCCGATAAAAAAACACGGCAGGGCCACCACCACCAAAAACATGACAATCATCTCTATGCCCTGGACCCAATGTTTAAAACCCATCAGTGCATCCTATTCGAGAATAGTTGGAATATGACAAGGATCGCCACAATAGAAATGGCTTCCACAAAGACCAGCATCACCGCCATGCCCACAAAAATCTTTGAAGCCGCAGAAGGGTTCCGCCCCAGGGCCTTGATAACGGCATAACCCAAAACTGCGATAACAATAGATGGACCCATTACCGCAATAAACATGATTGTTAAAATAATAAATGTTTCGGCTACCATGAGGCTATCCCACCTTATTAATTCTGTTATAGATCCCCGACAGAAGCATTCGGGGATGACATCCTATTATGACAACTAGTGCTTAACAGGCTGGTCCGTTGTTTTCTGGGCCATGGCCACTGTCTGTTCGCTTTCTTCCACTAAAATAGTGCACTCATTGGCAAAAAAACGTAAAATCCCTGAACGGATCGGCACGCGGCGTTTCCAGTCAATGATGATATCGCCTTGCTGCACCAGGCCTATCAAAGGGTAATGATACGCCAAAAGCTCGTATTCCGTGCGGTCCCCCATGATATAAAGACTGTTGACTTCGCTTTCAAAAATCAAATTCTTGGGGCTTAAAATAACACAGCGAAAATTGTTCCTGAATTTGGCCATGGTTATTTCTTGGCGGCGGCTGCCTCCGCGCCCTCAGGGGCATCCACATAATCGTCAAATTTGTCAGGGGTCACCTTGGTCCGGCGGCCCATGATTTCCTGGGTATACAGGCCCACCAATTCGGTGATGCCCTTTTCGACATCAGGTTCAAGCTTGCGTTTTTCACGGATCAATTTCAAAAGATCGGGTTTATTTTTGCTGGCATACTCCCAAAGCTCTTCCTGGAAAACCCGCACTTCAGGAATGGTCAGCTCATTCATCATCTTTTTATTAAAGGCATAAAAAATAATGACCTGGACTTCCTGGGCCACAGGATGGTCTTTGTCCTGACGAAGGATCTCGGTCAGGATGGCCCCGCGTTTGAGTTTCTCCAGGGTCTCATCCGAATGCCCGGTGGTTTTTAATTTCGAAATGCGCAACAGTTCACGGTACTGCAAATATTCCAGACGCAAGGGGCCCGATAAATTTTTAATGGCATTCCATTGGACCTTGGAACCGACCCGTGAGACCGATAACCCCAAGTCCAGGGCAGGCTTCTGGCCTTCACCGAACAGCGACGAACTTAAATAAATCTGCCCGTCGGTCATGGAAACCAGGTTGGAAGGTACAAAGGCCGTCAGATCGCCTTCCAGGATTTCCACAATCGGGAAAAAGGTGATGGAACCGCCGCCCCGTTTTTCGTCCAAATAACAGGCGCGCTCGATCATCTTGGAATGTAAATAAAAGATGTCCCCAGGATAAGAGTCACGGCCCGGCGGACG
>Ga0206840_1001_pt3 | contig 55523 bp, 59 predicted proteins | sample Alteio_BWOrgCont_24_FD_152633 | JGI IMG/M metagenome (GOLD analysis project Ga0206840, IMG submission 152633) | Enriched cells from forest soil in Barre Woods Harvard Forest LTER site, Petersham, Massachusetts, United States -... | ecosystem: Environmental > Terrestrial > Soil > Temperate forest >... | reverse complement strand
TGGACGGCCTTGTGACCTTGGAGAAGGTCAGCGTGATCATGTACAGGGCCAATCAAAAATAATGAATGGAACGGTTTGACAATAGACCCCCGGGCCGTGTAAACCCGGGGGTCATTTTTTTAAGGGTCATAAAATATTTTGATCACCCCTAAGTTTTAGTGCTAAAATGCCTAAAATTTCAGTCCATGGCCTGAAATTCTAAACAGATATGGAAAACACCCCCAATACCCTACTGATCGTAGACGATAACACAGACCTGCAAAATCTCACCAGGGAACTCTTTGAATCCGAAGGTTACGCGGTTTATTGCGCCTCCAACGGCAGGGAAGCGCTGGAATTCTTGAGAGAAAATACCGTCAAGGTGGACCTTATCATGCTGGATTTGAAGATGCCGGTCATGGATGGGTTCCAATTCCGCAAAGAACAGCTTTTGGACCATAGCCTGCTTTCCATCCCCGTGGTGATTGTTTCTGCCGATGCCAATGTAGAGATCCAGGCCAATGAATTAAAAGCACAGGGCTTTCTGACCAAGGCCGGCGATATCGACAATATGCTGGCGGTGATCAAAGCGTTGCTTCCCTAAAAAAAGAAGAAAATAAATGATCCTTTTTCTGACTAAAAATCTTGGGAGATCTCTAATGTCCGGAAAAATAATCCTTTTTTTTCTCCTGGCCGGCGTGTCCTGTCCCGTAGGCCTGGCCTTCGCCCAAATCCAACCTTCTGTCAGCCAATCAGCCCCGGACCTGACCCAGATGAGCCTCGCAGACCTGATGAACGTCCAGGTTTATTCCGCCTCCAAAATGCCGGAGAAATTCTTTAATACGGCGGCCGCCATCTATGTCATTACCCCCGAGGACATCAGGCGCAGCGGGGCCAATAATATCCCTGACCTTTTGCGCATGGTGCCGGGCCTCAATGTCCAGCAAGTCAACAGCCACACCTGGAACATTTCCGCGCGCGGTTTTACCGGCGGGGTTTTTGCCAACAAATTGCTGGTGCTCATTGACGGCCGCAGCGTGTATACGCCGCTTTATGGGGGCGTTTTCTGGGAGCTCAATGATGTGATGCTTGAAGACATTGACCGCATCGAAGTCATTCGCGGGCCAGGGGGCACTTTATGGGGCGCCAATGCCGTCAACGGGGTCATCAATATCATCACCAAAAAAGCCAGCGACACCCAGGGCGGCCTGGTCAGTGTGGGTGCCGGAAGTTATGACAAAGATTTCTCCTCCCTGCGTTACGGTACGAAGTCCGGGGACTGGTCGTACCGGGCTTACGGCAAATATTTAGACCGGGGCGAAGGATATCTGGCCAACGGAACAGCCAATGACACCTGGCAGGAGGGTCGGACCGGTTTCCGCGCGGATAACAAAAATTGGACCGTCCAGGGCGACTATTACCAGGAATTTTTAGGGCAGCAGGCTGTCCTCGACACCTTGGACCCTCCTTACCGCATTGCGACGGACAAAACATCCTATGCCCAGGGCGGCAATCTGCTGACGCGGTATGAAACACAAGATTGGTCTTTACAGACTTATTGGGAGGGCACCAATGAGAATTTTCAAATATTCAAAGAGCTCCGCAATATTTTTGACACCGAATACAACCAGCACGCCGCCATCACGGAGAATCAGGTGCTCAATTGGGGATTGGGCTACCGTTTAAATCTGGAAGATGTCACGGACAGTTCCGAGGTGAAGATCAACAAGCCTCAGAACACCGACCAGGTGTTTAATTTGTTCCTGCAGGATGAAATCCAGTTAAATGACAAGTTAAAGCTCACCATCGGCAGCAAACTGGAGCACAATATTTACACCCATTTCGAGGTGGAGCCTAATGTCCGGCTGGCCTACGATATCAATGATACCAATATGGTCTGGACCGCGGCCTCCCGCGCCGTGCGCACGCCCTCACGCCTGGAGGTCGACGGAGACATATTAAGCAGCGTCAGCAATGTCAGCCCTGTTTTTGTGGCTGAAACCGGAAACCGTGACCTGAGTTCCGAACGCCTGGACAGCTATGAATTGGGATACCGCACCCAGCCACGGGAGAATCTCTTTTTTGATTTTGCCGGCTTTGTCAACCACTATGACCGCTTGATCACCTATGATTATCAAGGCAGCAGCGTTGTGGACGGGGATTATATTTATCTTTACCAGACGGTCAACGGGCAGGAAGGGGACGCCTACGGCATCGAGCTCTCCAGTGAATGGAAGGTGACTGATTGGTGGAAAATTAAAACGGCCTACACCTACACGCAGCTGACCATTGCCGATGATCCCGGCATTGATGCCACCGGGTTTCAGACCTTATTGGAAGACGCTGTCCCCCGCCATAATATTTATGTACGTTCTTCTTTTGATCTCTCCCACGGCTATGAATTGGATGCCACGGCACGCTATTCGGACCAATTCCAGGGCGGAGAGGTCCCCAGCAATACGGAGGTGGACATCAACCTGGAAAAAACCATCAATCAATGGCAGATAGCGATTGTGGGAGAGAATTTGCTGAAGCCCCATCATCTGGAATCTGCCATAGGGACCATTTCACCGGTGACGCAGGTGCCGCGCAGCGCCTATGTTAAGGTCACATACAAATTTTAAGAGCCAATGAAAAAAACACTCATTATCCTTTTATTAATGAGCATCCCTGCCAGGGCTTATGGCCAGTCCGTGGCTGCCTCTGAAGACGACCTTAAAGCTGCCTATATTTTCCATTTCATTAACTTCACCCAATGGGACGATAATAGAGAAGATTATTATGTTTGCGTGCCTGACGATGAACCTTTGAAAGAAGCTCTGGAAACCACATTAAAGGACAAGGTCATTAACAACAGGAACATTGTGGTCCTGCACCAGGCTGAATTTTGCCACGTCCTGGTTTCAGATGACCCGCCGTATAGCAAAAGCATGTTGACCATCGGCCCCCTGGAAAAAGGAGCGCTGTTGGAGTTCCGTCTCATTGACAATAAATTGAAATTTGCCATTGATCTTGACCGGATCAGGAAGTCGAGATTGAAGATCAGCAGCCAATTGCTTAAACTGGCCATTCTGGAGAATTCATGAGAACCCTTATTTTAAGAAAAATAGTCATTTTCGGCGTATTGAGCGCCATGATTTCGCTCATTTTGGCATGTTTCAGTTTCGGGGTCGTCGAGGTTTATAAAATCAAGACGGAATCCCTCGACAGGCTGGACGCGCAAATGGACCTGCTTACGTATAACCTGGAATCCACTTTATTGTTTGATGATAGGGACGCGGCGGAAAAGACCTTGCGGTCCCTGCATCGAGACCTGTCGATCAATAGGATCGAACTTTTTAAGGCCAATGGCCGTGAATGGGTCGCTTTTGTGCGTTCCCAGAGAAAAAGCGATCTCCAACTCACCAAAAAGATTTTTTATAATCACAAGCTGCTGGGCTGGCTGGAAGTTGACGCTGTTTATTGGGGGGCCAATTCCAAGATCACGGATTACTTTCTTATTTGTTTCTTGATATTCTTTATCTCCATACCGGCTTCTTATCTTATTTCCGCGCCTATCCGCCGGCAGGTCTCCCAGGCCGTCCTGCAACTTGATGAACAATCGAACCGTTTAAGGATGCTCACAGGCCAGGTCATTAACACCGAGCAGATGGAGCGCAAAAGGATCGCGGCCATCATCCATGACCATCTGCAGCAGCTGTTGGTGGCGGCCAAGCTCCAGTTGGGGTTGGCATTGAGGGAAATGGGTAAGAATCAACATGAGAAATCCGCCTTGAGTTTAACCAGGGTGGATGGATTTATTGACGAGGCCATCCGTGCGGCAAAAACATTGACAGTGGAGTTGCGGCCGCCGGTCCTATATGAAGCAGGGCTTTCAGGCGCCTTTCAATGGCTGTCCAATAAATTCAGGAACGACCACAACCTGGATATTTCCCTCGATCTCCAAGAAACGCCTAAATCTTTGCCCGACACCTTAAAAATCATGATTTTTGAATCGGTCAAAGAGCTCCTTTTTAACGTGGTCAAATACGCGGGGGTCTATAGCGCGGAATTGGTCCTCAAGTATGAACCGGAATGCATCGTTGTTTTTGTCAAAGATAAAGGAAAAGGATTTGACGCCGAGCACATTGAAAAATTAGCTTCTGATAAAGGGTTTGGCCTTTTCAGCATCCGGGAGCGCTTGAAATTAGTCAATGGTGAAATGAAAATCAAGTCCGAACCAAATAAAGGGACGGAGATCGAAATGAGGGTGCCTATTTCCATGCCGACGGAAAAATCTCCCGTCCCGGTGGTTTTGCCGGACAAGGCACCGGCCTCCGAACAGCCGGCGAAAAGACTCAGTGTCCTGTTGGTCGACGACCATAAAATGGTCCGCGAAGGCATTGCCAATATCCTTAAAGAAAACCCCGCGCTGCAGGTGGTGGCCCAGGCGGAAAACGGCCTGGAAGCCGTGGAAAAAGCAGAAATTTTTAAACCCGATGTGGTGATCATGGACATTAATATGCCCAAGCTCAACGGGATTGAAGCGACCCGGGCCATTAAAAATAAATTTCCTGCCATGGACATCATCGGCTTATCGGTGCAGGAACAGGCCGATATTTCAGAATCCATGAAAAAGGCCGGGGCCATCACCCTGCTCAATAAGGCCGGTGACCCCCAGGAGTTGATCCGCACCATCCTGGCCTGCAAGCTCAAGCGGATGGTGGTCTGACCTCTTCATTTTATTTTCATCTTCCTTTAATTCGTCCTGCGATAAAGTAACCACCGAAGAGAAGATGCATACCCCAATAACATCAACTCAAGGAGGACGTATGAACCAACGCAAAAACAGTCAGGGTCAATCCACCCGACGCAACAGCCAAAAATCACAAAGCCACACCGGCAATCAACAAAGCCATCCTTTCTATGGGAACCAATATTCAAGCGCTCCCCGCGGCCAAAGTGGCCGTAGTTCAAACCAGGGTTCTCAGTTTAATGATCGGGAAAACCAGGGGAGCAATAATCAGGACTTCTACGGCAACCAGAATGAAGGCAGTTCCCGTGGCCGTAGCAACCGTTCCCAGGGAGGATATTCTCAATCCAATGATTGGGAAAACCAAGGCAGTGGTAATCAGGGCTTCTACGGCAACCAGAATGAAGGCAACCGCTCCCAGGGCGGGTACTCTCAATCTAGCGATTGGGAGGATGAGGATGAAGGTAATTTCCAAAATCAGCAGGGACGTTTTAACAGCAATAGTCAATATGATGCTCCGCGCAGCCAACGCAATCAGGGCAATCAGGGCAATCAAGGTTGGAACCAATCCAATCAAGGATGGGGGAACCAGTCCAATGACCAGGATTGGGGTGATTGGCAAAATGAGCCAATGAATAATTGGACCCAGAGCCGGTCTGAGGCCCCTCAGGGCAATCAGGAATGGGAAGGGCAAGGTCATCAACAGGGCCAGCGCAGCCGCGGCCGTCCGTCGGGTTCGACTTCCCGCCGCTCAAATTCATCAAGAAATAGTTAATGATAGGCGGTCCCGGACTGCCTAAACAGGGCCCTTGTAACTTGATAGTTGCAAGGGCCCTTCAAATAATTTTAAGAAAGGTTAATATGAGGAAAAATTTTATTTTAGCGGTCCTGGCCACTGCCATGTTTATTTCCCTGGCGCATGCCATGGGCCATCGCAGTGAAGACTCCAGTTCTAATGCGGCCGCGGCCATCAATGCGGAAACCAGTGTTAATGCGGACACTAATGCGACGTCCAACCAGGGTGTCACCACCAGCATGAACGGCAACACCAGTACCACGGCCCAGGTGCCTATTTCAAGCACAGCATCCAGCGCAGAGAGCAGGAGTACAACAGGCAGCGGCCAATAAGCCCACTGCCTGTTGTGATTTTTAAGGATTGGTGGTGGTAGTGACGCTGGAGCTTGCAGGCGGGTTGACGACCGTGGTACTGCTACTGCTGTCTGCCGGCACCTCACGCTCGACCGTCGTGCTGCTATGCCAGAAACATCCTTGTAAAGAAACCAGTGCTGCCAAACAAATAAAACAATAGAGAAAATTTTTCATAATTTCTCCTTTCTATCTTTAAGTATGGCGCAGGTAAGATTAATTGGTCATGAAATAAACATTAAGCCGACAACTTTAAGTCCCTGATAATTTTCATTTATTTTTCACCTTGTTTTAATTTTGGATTGAGTATACTTGATTTCGATAATCGTTGGCCTACCCAAAAACACTTCTTCAGGCCAAGGTAAAAGCCCTAAAACTTTTTAAACAGGGCCTTTCTACGGCACGCCAATGAAGAAGTTTAAATGCTTGAGTCCCTTGATACCCTCAACGAGCGCCAAGGGACTCAAGCTATAGAGTTTCTAATGCTGTTTTAATTCTGACTTAATGAAGGTTTCTTTACAATTCTACTATGACTAAAACGAATAAAAAATTCGACCAAGCCGGCGGCAATGAAGCAAGAATCGATGAAGCACTGGATGAATCATTCCCAGCCAGCGACCCTCCTTCATGGACCATGGGTCATGAGGTGGAGAGGACCATCTACACCATCGGTCATTCCACCCGGAGCATTGATGAATTCTTGATCTTGCTTGCAAGCAACGGCGTCGTCCAGCTGGTGGATGTGCGCAGCATTCCGCGGTCCAAATTCAATCCCCAATACAATCAAAACTTTCTAAGTGACGCCCTGGCCGGGGAGGGCATCCAATATCTCCACATGCCGGGACTAGGGGGCATGAGAAAACCCCAGACAGATTCGGCCAACCAGGCCTGGCGTAATTCCGCCTTCAGGGGATATGCCGACTACATGCAGACCCCGGCCTTTACAGAGAACCTGCAAAAACTCATGTCTATCGCGGCCGGCCCAAAGACCGCCATCATGTGCGCCGAGGCCGTGCCCTGGCGTTGCCACAGGTCCTTGATTGCCGATGCCTTGATCAGCCGGGGATGGAAGGTCATTGACATCATGGACGCCCGCCATAGCCCTGAACACCTGCTGCACCCGATGGCCCGGGTCGATGAAGGCCGGATTTATTATCCCAAATCTTAAAATGATGCGGCTTTAAGGCAGCAATAAAAAACCCTTTTTGGTTGATGACAGACCACATACACTTTGGTGGTGTCTATTGTCTGTTTGAATGTTTTCTTTTGCAAGTAAACATTTATCAACCAAAAAGGATCAATACCTTCATGGCTACCTAATACTAGAATACAATATCCAAGATTAAAGGATTATGAAAATAACATTAAAAATGCCTGAATTGAGAGGGTTTGGGGGAAGGATTTTAAAAAGGCTGTTTTTAGTGGGCCTTGGCCACAAAGGCTTCGCTGATCTTTTTGCGTTTGAGTTTCCTGACGGTGATCTGCAGCCCGTCTTTGGACATGACCTCGCCGCCGTTGAGGGGTTTTTTGAACTGCCGCTGGCACCAGTCCGCCAGCCTTAAGTCTTTTTCCTGGTCGGAAGAAAATTTCCCCTCCAGCCCCAGGGTACGCGCCAGGGCGGACATGGAAACAGCGCCACCCACCAGCCACTGATTGCCGTAAGGATGGATATGGGTGGGGAGCCGGTCAAATTCATCCTCGATCTCACCGACGAGTTCTTCAATGATGTCTTCCTGGGTCACCATGCCGATGATTTCTTTGCCGTTATTTTCCACCAGGCCGATGTGCAGTTTTTCCTGGATCATCCTCTCCAATACTTTTGAAATCGAGGTGGTGCCGGCAAAACGCATGATGGGGCGGATGGTCCCTTTGATGGTGGGGTCTTCGGGATTGATCTTGATGGCCGCGATGATGTCTTTAAAGTTAATATAACCCACAATCGTCTGGGGATCATCGCTTTTGACACAGACCGGAAAACGGGTATGCATGTCCAGATGGGCCATGATCAGCGCATCTGTCAGGGTGCTTTGCTGGGGGATCATGCAGATCTCCGGTACAGGGATCATGATGTCCTTGATCGGTCTTAGCGAAAGCTGGGCCGCGGACATGACTATTTTTTCCTGCTGGGCATTGATCAGGCGCGAGGTGCGGGCCAGCGAAAGGGCGGCGGTCAGCTCATGCAGGCTGCTTTGGGCGTCGGGATTGGGGTTGTCGATCGGTTTTTTCTGGTCGATGAATTTGATGGCGGCCTTGACGATATATTCCATCGAGGACACCACAGGATTGGCGATATAGGAAAAGTACACCATGATTTGCGACAATCGCAAGACCACCCATTCGCTGTTTTTGATGGCAAAGATTTTAGGGATCAGTTCCGCAAAAACAATGGTAAAGGAGCTCAAAGGGATGATAAGGGTGACCAGGCTTAAGAATTCCGCCACGTTTTTAGAGAGGCCCAGATGGCTTTGGTAATAAGGGCTCAGCGCCTCGGTGACGCCGGCACCACCGATGGCCGCCGCAATCGAACCCACCAGGGTTACCCCCAGCTGTACGACGGCAAGGCTTGCCTCCATGCGGTCTTTCATAAACAACGCCTCAGCCGCGCCTTTTCTTTTGATTTGCACCAGATAGGTGAGCTTGGTGCGGGAAATGGAGGCCAGGGCCATTTCATAGGCGGAAAAGACAGCATTGAGCATGATCATCAAAAGGATCACTACAAGCGCATTGATGAAATACATTGAATTCTCCTGATGGACGCGAAATTTTTGATTATTATAGCAGAATGTTATATATTGCTGTTATTCAAAAATGCAACAATGTGATGGGGAGTCCAAGAATGAGGACCTTGATCTTTTTTATTTTAGCCGTGTGCGTTGCAGCGGCGCCTCTGGAGGCCCGTGAAATTGTCAGCTTCGGCCCCCAGGAAACCTATATGCTCGGCTCTATTCCCTACACGGTCTTGGGCCAATATCGGGCGCATTTCAATGCTTTTAAGGGAAGGATCATATTGGATGAAAAATCAGCAAAGGTCCAATCGGTTTATCTGGAGATAAAAGCCAACAGCATAGCGTCAAACTGCCCCTGGTGTGATAAGATGGCGCGGTCCAGGCGCCTTCTAAATACAATGCGTTATCCAAGAATTATTTTTAAAAGCCAGGCCATCACGCGCGTGGGCGATGTCTACCAGGTGCAGGGAATATTAGAGATGCATGGCATTAAAAGAACCATGAGTTTTCCTTTTGAAGCGATGGATATCACGGGTCCGACGGGACGCCGGTGGATTGACTTAAGAGGCCGTTGGTCCATCAACCGCAAGGCCTTTAATATTTGGTGGAGCCGCCTGCTTGACCGGGGTGGAGTGGTGGTTGGTGATTACTTTACGGTAAGCTGGGCGATCAGGATACCGGTCGTGGAAAGGCATTAATGGTCTGGATACTTTGTCTGTGCGCTTTGTTTTTAAGCAGCTGCGGGCATAAGCCCCAAGAGCGTCATTATAAGGAAATCATCATTGAGCCCGAAGCTGCAGCTCCGGCTGCCGGTATCCCTGTGGCTTCACCAGGCCTCTCCTGGGACCTGCCTCAGGGATGGAAACAGATACCTGCCGATGGCATGCGCCTGGCGAGCTTTCAGCTTCTAGTCCATCCGCAAAGTTTTGATTGCTATATCCTGGCCCTGCCTGGCGCTGCCGGCGGCATGGAGGCCAATTTAAAACGCTGGCTGGGCCAGTTGGGATTGACATCTTCCGACGCGGATATTAATAAACTATTGGCCACCAGCCAGGTGTTTAAAACCAGGGACGGTGTCGATGCCAAGGTTTTTGATTTTACTGTCCTATATCAACAGGATACGGATAAAAGCATGCTGGCGGCTATTATCAACTTGGGAGACACTACGGTTTTTGTCAAGATGACTGGGGCTGGAGTGGTCTTGCGGCAGAATAAGGATGATTTTCTGAAATTAATTGGATCTTTAAGATGAACACTATGATCAAATTCTTAAGCTCCTCACGCATCACCGTGCTTTGTTTGTTCCTGCTTTTTGTCCTGACCTTCTGGGGCACCATTGCACAGGTCCAGCAAGGCCTCTACGCGGCCCAGGAACGCTATTTTAATTCCTTTTTCTTTTTGGCCGCGGGCTTTATCCCTTTTCCCGGCGCGCAATCCGTGCTGTGGCTTTTCTTCATTAATTTGATCTGCATGATGGCGCTGACCATCAAGAAGCTTGCCCGTCGGGAAAATGCCGGGCTTCTGATCATCCACCTGGGGCTTATCCTCTATTTCTTTGCGGCCTTCATGGTTTTCCATGTGTATAAGGAATCCGCCGTGCGACTGGCTGAAGGCGAGGGCAGCAATATTTCAGCTTCTTATCAGGATTGGGAGCTGGGCTATTGGACAGGTGGCAATAATAGCAAAATGCGCGATGTCACGGCCTTTGATACCACGGATTTTAAGCCGGGTTATCAGGTCCCTTTTAGCGATCAAAATTTTCATCTTACCGTCAGGAAATTTTATTTAAACTCCGGGGCTGAACTTAAGAAAGACCCGTCCATTTTAAATGTTTCAGGCATCAGCGGCCTTATCCGCAAGCCCCTGATTAAAGAACGGGAACAGAATATCCAGGGCGGCGTCTTTGAACTGGTGGCGGACCATCAATCCCATACCTTGCTTTTGTACGGCGCTGAAGGCCAGGCCACGCCCGTCAATATCCATGGAGAGAAATATTATTTTATCCTGCGCCATAAGCGCTACCAGATGCCCTTTACCATCACCCTGGAACATTTTAAGGCCGAGTTCCATCCCGGTACTGCCATTGCCAAAAGTTTTGAAAGCACGGTGCTGCTTTCCACCGGTTCTCTGCAGCGCCAGGTGCGCATTTATATGAACAATCCGCTCAGGTACAGGGACTATACCGTTTATCAGGCCTCTTATGATACCGACGAGGATGGTCGCCAGTATTCGACGCTTGCGGTGGTGAAGAATTCCGCCCGCGTGTTGCCCTACATTGCCTGCCTGGTGGTTTTTTTCGGATTGGCCCTGCATTTTCTTATCCAGGCGTTCACGGCCCGAGGCAGGACATGAAAATTAAAATATATTTAATCTTATTTTTTTGTGGGTGCCTAGGGGGCATGGCCTGGGCCCAGCCCGGTATCAGGGACTATGGTTTATTTGAGCAGATTCCCGTCATGGACAACGGGCGGCTTAAACCGCTGGATACCTTTGCCCGTAATTTATTGACCCAATTATCCGGGCGTGACCATGATGGATCCCAAGAAGCCTCCGTATGGCTGGCCGCGCTTTTTTTTAATCCGGATTCTGTAGGGCAGACCCAGGTCTTTTTGATCAATAATCCCGATGTGGTGCAGGCCTTGAAGATAACCCCGCGGCAGGAGAGGCATTACAGTTTTAACCAGCTTAAAGAAAGCTATCCCGCGCTGGCCCGTCTGGAACAGGCCGCCCTCAAGATACCCGAGAAAGAACGCAGCCTGGCTGAGAATGAAATACTTAGGGTCTATGACAATATTAATCTCTACGCGGATTTGGCCAGTTGTTTTCTGTTCGCTTATCCCCAGGATGATTTTACCATCAGATCGTCGGCCACCAAGGCCCGATTAGGCCTGCCGGAAACCCAGGACCACTTCAGCTTTATTGATATGGCCCTGCGGGCCGACAAAATTAATTTAAACGATCCCGAACTTGTCCCGATAGCAGCCAACCTATTCCATTGGTCCGAGGAGTATAAGAACCTGCCCTTTACGGTCATTCCCGTAGGGCAAGAAGGGCAATGGCTGAGTCCCTGGGACACCTTGTCCACGGATTTCAGCGACGGACGATCCCGCCGCCTGGTCATCCTTTGGAACACGATGGCCACCAGCTATTGGCAGGGCGATGATGCGGCGTTTAATAACGCTGTGCGCCTGTATCTCGCCGGCATCCGCAGCATCTTGTCCAAGGACGATCTAACGAAGATGGATAAATTTCCCCTCGAGCTATTTTATCAGGCGGCAAGCCCGTTTACCTGGTCCATTATGTTTTATATCCTGGCTTTTATTTTTTTTGTGGCCTCTTTTACGTCATCCAAGTCCTTGTGGTATAACCTGGGGCTCTGCAGCGTGATCGCGGGTTTTGTCCCGCATCTGTTGGGCCTTATCATGCGCATCATCATCATGGCCCGCCCGCCGGTGTCCAGCCTTTATGAGACCTTTATTTTTGTGGGGGCCATCGCGGTTTTTTTAGGGCTCCTCATCGAGTACCATCACCGCCAATGGCTGGGCCTGATCACCGCGGCGATCAGCGGCACGGTCTTATTGTTTATCGCCAATAAATATAGCGCTGAAGGCGATACCCTTAAAGTGCTGGTCGCTGTCCTTAATTCTAATTTTTGGCTGGCCACCCATGTGACCACCATCACCATGGGCTATGCCGCCACCTGCGTGGCCGGTCTCCTGGGCCATATTTGGCTCATCCAGGCTTCTTTCAAGAAAGAGGCCGGGATTTTAGACAAAACATATAAAACCACCCTCGGCATCTTGGGAGTGGCCCTGACCTTGACATTTTTGGGGACCAATCTCGGTGGTATCTGGGCCGACCAAAGCTGGGGCAGATTTTGGGGTTGGGACCCCAAAGAAAATGGGGCCTTGATGATTGTTCTCTGGACGGCCCTGCTGTTCCATGCCAGGGTGGCCTTGATGATCGGCCCGAGGGGACTGGCTGTTGGCACGGTGTTTGGCATGATGGTGGTGGTCTGGGCCTGGTTTGGGGTCAATCTGTTAAGTGTGGGCCTGCACTCTTACGGTTTTACCTCCGGCATTGCCACCTCCTTAGGTATCTATGCCGCCCTGGAGATTATTTTTTTATTGGTCACGGCTTTTTTCATTACTAAAAGAAAGTCTTTAGAGGTATAATCCTAGGATGGAGCTGCCCCATAGAATAGTTTTTAAGGATCTCAAGCCCCGCATTGCGGATGCCATCAAGGAGTCTTGCTATAAAACAGATGCCAGGCTGTATAATATCGCCAATGAGGTCCACCGTATTGTGACAATGAGCGTCGAGCCCGGCGTTGAAATCGCGGAGGGCCTGACTAAAATCATTGATAAGACGGTCAAGGAATCCATCAGTGTGGGCTGCGATTTGTCCGTGATTGCCAAGGGCATTCTGCTCGGGGCCTTTCGCGCCAGCCCTTTTGTGGCCCAGGAAGCCCATAAAACCATCCGTATTCTTATCCGTGAAGTACTGCAGTCCGTTTATAAATATAAGGGTGACACCAAACAGGCCGTGGAAGGTTTATTGGCAGGCATTGTCATAGTGGCCCATGAATTTAAACTCAACAGCCATGAGGCCCTGGTGGTGGCCCAGGAGGACATTTTCTCTTGCGCCAATCAATTAAGCCCCCAGTTCGCCGAGCAGATAAAGACCTTCCTTCCCCCTGATGCCTCCTCTCATAGAATTTGAAAAAATCACTGTCCTTTGTAAACTTTTTGAAGCTTCGGTTGAAATTACGGCAAAAGGCGGTTATTATTACGGCTTAAGGGCCTAACGATGCTGACTATACCTAAAATTTTGATCCTCGCCATCATCCAGGGTGCCACCGAATTGCTGCCGGTATCAAGCTCGGCGCATGTGATCGTGGCCGAGAAATTAATGGGGCTTGATCCAACCGCCCCGGCGATGACGCTGTTATTGGTCATGCTGCATACCGGTACCATGCTGGCGGTCATTGTGTTTTTCTGGAATTCATGGAAGACGGATTTCTTTAAATCGACCCAGGTTTTGGGCCAGTCCATCAAATTGATCATTGCAGCGACGGTCGCCACAGGCTTGGTCGGCTTGCTGTTAAAAATCATCATTGAGAAGACCTTGCTCAAAGGTTTTTCCCATCCCGAAGTCGAAGACCTTTTCGGTAATTTGCTTTTGATTGCCGCCTCCCTGGCGGTGGTTGGTGTCCTTATCCTTTGCACCGGTCTTAAAAAAGAAGATCCCCTGGCGCCTAAAAAGGCCTTGACTCTTAATTCCGCATGGCTGATCGGCATGGTGCAGGGTATCTGCCTGCCTTTCAGGGGGTTTTCACGTTCTGGGGCCACTATTTCTTCAGGGCTCATTTTAGGGATAGAAAAAAAGCTCCTGGAAGATTTCAGTTTTGCCCTGGCCGTTGTCCTGACCCCGCCGGTGATCCTGGTTGAGGCCTTAAGATTCTTAAAAGCACAGCATGCCACAGCTCTGCACCATCACGGGGTCGGCGTGCTCGGTTTATTTATGCCGAGCCTGCTCGGCATGGCTCTAAGTTTTGTCTCCGGGCTCCTGGCCCTCAAATGGCTTTCAGCTTGGCTGGCTGAAGGCCGCTGGTATTTATTCGGTTTTTATTGCATCGCCGCCTCATTAATCATTTTCATAGTGCAGGCCCACGGCTTATAATACCTATGATGAATGCAGCCAATCGGGAAAACCTGGACCCATCGCAGAAGCAACTGATGATGGGAAAACCGGTGTCCGGCAGTTTTCTTGATCCAAGCCTGGAAGGGCGCCGCCTCTTTGCAGAGTTTTGGGGCACCATGCTGACCGTGGTTTTCTCCGTCGGCAGCAGCATGGTCATTGCCACAAGCAAGGGGATGGTCAGTTACGGCATGGCCATGACCGCCCGCGGGCTCATCGTCATCTGTGCTATTTTCTTTATGGGTGCTGTCAGCGGCGCGCATTTAAATCCCGCCGTCACCCTGGCTTTTGCCTGGCGCCGTAATTTTCCTTGGTCAAGGGTCACGGGCTATATCATCGCCCAAATCCTGGGGGCCATCGCGGCGGTGTTATTCGCTCAATTTATATTCGGTAATGTGGCCCATTTAGGGGCGAGTCATCCGGGAGACGGCATCAGTCCCTTCAAAGCCTTTGCCATGGAAACGTTTTTGACCGCAGGCCTGGTCAATACCATCCTGGGCACGGCCTCAGGGTCACGGAACCTGGACACCAATTGCGCCATTGCCGTGGGGTCCTACATTATTCTGGCCGGCCTTTGGGCCTATCCGGTCAGCGGCGCCTCCATGAATCCGGCGCGCTCATTCGCCCCGGACCTGGTCCGCGGGGATTTTAGCACCACATGGATTTACATCCTGGGGCCTTTGCTCGGCGCCTTGATTGGTGTGGCTTTTGAATGGGTACTTAAAGGCAAACCTACGGCATCAGGGTGCCTCGCGGCCCAGGGGCAATTAGAGACAAAGGAAGATAATGGTTCTTAAAAAGAGGAAAAACACATGATGCGTTTTTGCGACCTTAAGGAACCGCAACTGCTGGCCCTGGCCATCACCGCCGAGGAAGAAGACGGGCGTATCTACCGTGATTTTGCCCAGGAATTACGCAGGAATTTTCCGGCCACCGCCGAGCTCTTTGACCGAATGGCCGACGAGGAGTCCGGCCATCGCCATCGCCTGATCGATCTTTATCAGAAAAAATTCGGTGAACACATACCGCTGGTGCGCCGCCAGGACGTCAAAGGGTTTATCGTGCCGCGTTCTTCGTGGCTCTTGCGCACCATGCGTCCTGAAAAAGCCCGTGAACAGGCCGCTGTCATGGAGGTGGATGCCCGCCGGTTTTATGAGGCCGCGGCCCTGCAAAGTAAAGATGCTGCCGTGCGCCAGCTCCTGGGAGACCTGGCCCAAGAAGAGCAGCGCCATCAGACCGTGGCCCAGCAGATCAATGAAAAACAGGCTGCCGACGGGGAAATAGGCATTGAAGAGCATGTGGCGCGCCGGATTTTTGTGCTGCATTTTGTGCAGCCTGGCCTGGCCGGTCTCATGGACGGGTCTGTCTCGACGCTGGCGCCGCTTTTTGCGGCGGCCCTGGCGACTGCCAGTACTACAGACGCTTTTAAGGTGGGTCTCGCTGCTTCCGTCGGTGCAGGTATTAGTATGGGTTTTGCTGAAGCTTTATCAGATGATGGCAAACTCAGCGGGCGGGGCACGCCATGGCTGAGGGGGCTGGTCTGCGGCTTGATGACCGCCATCGGCGGCATCGGACACACCCTGCCTTTTTTGATCCCCAATTTTCATCTGGCCATGAGCATTGCCATGGCAGTCGTGCTGGTGGAGCTCTCCATTATTTCTTTTATCCGTTGGCGTTTTATGGACACCCCGTTTTTGTCAGCTTCTTTTCAGGTGATCGTCGGCGGTCTTCTGGTGTTCATCGCCGGATGGCTCATTGGCGCCAGTTGAGGAAACAGTATTCCTGCCATCAAAAAAAGCAGGATGATCAGCCACGCCAGGGCGTTGATGTCCGCAATCACTTCAAGAAGCAAAATTCTCCTCGAGATAAAGGCAAATTGGACCAGATTTTTTCCCGGCGGCAGCACAAGGGCTTTATAAGCCAGGTCTGCTTTGAAGACGGTTACCGGTCGACCGTTGACCCAGGCCTTCCACGCCGGATGCCAGGTGTCTGCATACATCATCCAAACCGGTCCGGCAGATGGGACATCAACAGATAATTGCAGGGTGTTGGGGGTAAAATTTTTTATTTTATAGGCCAGGGACAGGTGGTCATCCGCAGTTAAAGATCCTTGGGAACAAGACTCTAGAGTTTTTCCGGACGTTCTGGACACCGCCAAAATATCGCCTGGATGAGCCGGAGCCCCAAGCCAGCGGGCCAATTGCTTCTCGTTGTGGCCGTCGCAGGCCCGGTTGAAGAATTGGATCTTGTCCGCGGATGATCCGGCGATTTTCAAAAAGGCAGGATTGGCGAGCACACCGGGACCAAAGGCGGCGAGCATTTCGTTGAGAGGTTCAAGCCGTTCGATGGTCCGATAGCGCGTGGCCAGGGCGTCCTGGAACAAAAAGGCATTGGTGGCGGCATAAAGGGTATGTTGGCCCAGCGGGGAGTCGAGTATGCGCTGACGTTGGTTGGCTTGCAGGGTCCGACGGTAAACATAGGGGGTCGGGCTAAAGGCCGTGATGGTGTACTGGTCTTTATTCAACGCGAAGGTCCGTTCCTTTATTTCGCTCAAGTAGTATCCTCCTAAATCAGCGGCATTGATGAGCAGGGCCACGATCACAAGCGCGGAGCCGTGTTTTTTAACATTGATCAGCGGCAGGGCACAGAAAAAAAGGCCGGCCAGCCGGCCGTAAAATGAGGCTTCTTTAAGCTTGTGGGCCACGGCAGTCGGGTCGAATATAAAGGGCATTTGAATCGTTTGTACAGACAAGAATGAAACCAGATATCGACGGGTCTCGGCCCCATGCGCCGCCATCTGGTCCAAGACAAACGAGACGATCACAAGCAAGAGGCCTGCGCCAAGGCAGGCATAGGAGACCATCCTTTGCCCCTGCCAGTTTTGTCTATAGACCAGGATTTTTTCAAACCCAAAACCTGCCAGGAACAGTACCAGTAATTTTATCAACGGACTGATCAATCCCAGGTGCCGGTAGAATTTCATCATCGGCCATAGGTAATAAAAGAAAACTGAGACCCATGTGCCCATGCTGAAAAAAAGCAATACGCAGATAAGCAACACCAACGGGTGTTTAAGCCGATTGGAAGAAAAAAACAGCCCGAAGAACACGCAGGGCAAGGCCATAAAGCCTATATACACCGTGAAGTCCATTGACGGTGAAAAGCGTAAAAGTAGTTCCTGCCATTTGCGGAAATCCATGTTCCCGCCATAGGTCAAAAAGACATTCAGTGGCACGCTTGAATCCAGGTTCCTTCCACCGTTCAAATTGATCATGCCAGGGTCCTTGGCCACCGCAAAGATCGCGGCCAGCAAGGCGAAAGACAGCAGGCCCGCGGCCACGCAGGCCGTGCTCCGGGGCCCCCAGCGTAAATTCTTGATCTGACTGCCGAATAACGAAGGCTGGTCCAAGGCGTAGAATAAAAAATAAAGAAAGACCGTCAGAGAGATGATCGGTAAAACATCAACTTCATTACTGAGCATCTGGACGGCAAAAAGATTACAGGTCAGAAATAAATACCGCCAGCGGCCAGTATTCAAAAAGGCATGACCTAAATAAAGCATTAAAGGCAGGGCATAATACAGATGGAAGGTGAATTTAAACTGGGTCATGGTCACTGTCGATCCCATGACACAACCGGCCACAAAAAAGCGTGTCCATGCCGATTCAAAATAATATTCCCCCAAAAGCCAGACACCGGTCAATAAGACCAGCCTGTCGACAAATATACCGTAATGAAATACATCCGTAAAATTAACCGGTACAATCAGCTTTCCGGTTAAAAGCAGCGCTTTACCCAATATCCCCATGGCGCCCTGGACGCCATACCACCAGGTAGCGGTGATCCCATGGTTCATGTAAGGTATCCATAAAGGCACTTCATTGTTCACTGCTTTGTCATTGAGGAAGAAATATTGCATGGCAAATGACTGAAATCCGTCATGGCCCAGGGGCATCCTGTGCTGTAAGGTAAGGAAAAGTGACCCGCCGATTTCAGCAATCAGCAGGAGAAGGAATAAGGCTCGGTTTGGGGATAGGAAAGAATTTTTCATGGAAGGTCTTTAAGGTTTATTATAGTCCCCGTTCTTATTTATTCCACGGCAAAGATGGATTCTTAAATGGCCAGTAGAAACAAACTCTTGACGGATAAGCCAAAAGCGGGTATAAAAAGTTCTCAATCAATAGACTTCCCGACCATCTGGTATATAATAAATCCTGAATTCACGCTGGCTTAGCTCAGTTGGTAGAGCAGCGCATTCGTAATGCGCAGGCCGGGGGTTCGAATCCTCTAGCCAGCTTTTTTATTTTCCAGCATGCGGGTTTTCTATGCTTGCGCGCGTTGTCCTTATCGCCGTACTGGGCTTCCTGAGCTTTGGTCTGATGCTGCCGGCCCCTTTCAGGGTCATGGATGACCGCAGCTCCATCGTCGATAACCCTATAATTAGATCACTAAAGAATATCCCCGCCCTTTTCCAGGAAGGTTATTTCCACGATCAATCATATTACCGGCCCATGGTGGGGCTTACCTTCATGGTTGAGTATCAGGCCTTTGGGTTTAATTCCTTTTTTTATAATCTGGACAATCTCATCCTGCATGTCCTAAATGCCCTGTTGGTTTTTCTGTTGGTCACCAAATTGACAGCCAATGAAGAAACAGGTTTTTGGACCGGCATTTTGTTCGTCATGCATCCGGTGCAGTGGGAGGCGGTGTGCAATATTCCCGGACGTTCTATTTTATTAAGCGCTTTTTTTGAGTTGGGCTGTTTTTTATTGTTTTTGGAGTTTTATAAAAGGCGTCGCTGGTTTTATCTGCCCATCATTGGCCTCATTTTCTTCCTGGGATTATTATGCAAGGAATCTGCAGGCATGCTGCCTTTTGTCATTCTTTCTTATTTGGCGTTGGATAAAACCAATTCCTGGATGGAGAAATTGAAATGCCTGTGGCCTTTTTGGGTGGCCATTGCAGGGTATATTTTCTTACGCAAATATTTCGGCATCACCCATGTGCCTGAACCAGGCCAGCCGATGGCCGCGCTCTTGGGGTTTGTGACATTCTTGCGCTCGCTGATCACGGACCTGCGTTTATCCTTTCTGCCCGTGGATTTGCATTATGACAGGTCCATGCCTTTGATGATGTCCTTGGGAGAACCACGGGCCATTTTCACCTGTATTTTTTGGGCGGCGGCCATGGGTATTTTTATTTTTTATCACCGAAGGATTAACCCTTTTATTGTATTTTTGGTATCATGGTTTGCCCTGGAACTTTTGCCGGTAGCACAATTGGTGACCAGCATCGGGGTTGGGGTGGGTCACATTTCCACGGCGGAGCATTTTTTATATTTGGCCTGCATCCCTGTTTTTATAGGGATGGTCATGGCTTTCCGGGGGGTGTATGAGCTTAACACCAGGAACGTTTTTGTAAAGCCGGCCTTGCTGAAAATACTGGCTGGTGGATTCTTGGCATTTTTATTAATGACGGCCCTTGAGCAGAGCATTTATGCCTCCAACGAGTTTAGCATGGTGAGCCGCTCATTATTTTTTGAACCAAACAATCCCAGGCTTCAGGGTGTCATGGGCATGCTGGGGGTGTTCAGGAATGATGTGCCCGAGGCAGAAAAACATTTCCGGGCGGCGATTGCGGCAGAGCCTTTAAACCCGACCTACCACATTGCTTTAGGTTCGGCCCTGCTCCAGCAGGGGGAATGGATTGAAGGACTGGAGCAACTGGTGGCCTTTGATCCGGGCAAGGACAGGGAATTGGTTGAAAGGCAGAAAAAAGTGGCCATGGGGCATATCCGTTACCAATTGGAACAGGGAAAAACTTTCGATGCCCGCGGGTGGCTGGCCATCGGTATTTATGAGGCCCAGGCAGGGCATGGCCCAGCGGCGACGGCCGCGTTTCTTAAAACGATCCATCTGGATCCCGGCCAGCCGGATGCATGGTTTAACCTGGGGTCATTGGATGAGGCCGGGCATGACTGGCCTCAGGCCCGGATGGCCTATAAAAGATTGCTAGATCTTCATGGGGGGTCGATTTTTCAGAGGGAATTTGCTTTAAAGCACCTGGCCGCCATGGAGGGTAAAGGGGTGTTGAACGGAGGTTTGTCCCAATGATATGGCATTTTATCTGCGACAAAAAAAGCCGTGATTTTTTCAGGTTTTGGTTTGCGCAGTTGATTTCCCAATTTGGGGACAGGGTCTACCAGATGGCGTTGGTGGGCCTGATGGCGGTGCGCCATCCGGGTTCCGTCGTGGAAATGGCCAAATTGTTGAGTTTTACCATCATTCCGGTATTTATCATCGGGCCCATTGCGGGGGTCTACATTGACCGCTGGGACAGGCGCACCACGCTTTTTATTTGTGATTTTGTCCGCGGCACGCTGGTCTTGCTGGCGGCTTTTTACCTGGTGCCCCTGCATAATATCTGGCCCATGTATCTGGTGGTGTTCGTTATTTTTTCGCTGAGCCGTTTTTATGTGCCGGCCAAGATGTCGTTTATCCCGGAGATGGTCAACCAGGACGATTTGCATATCGCCAACTCCCTGGCGACAACGACCGGCATGATCGCACTTGTCTTAGGCGCGCTTTTAGGGGGATTGATCGTCGAGTACGCAGGGTCCTGGGGCGGTTTTTGCTGGGGTGCGGTGTGTTATTTTCTTTCGGGGGTGCTGGTTTTTTCGATCGCCACCCTGCGCCGTCGCCTGCCGGATAAGAAGGCCATTATCGCAGGTACCCGCGAAATGTTGCGTTCCCAAAAGAGTATCTGGCAGGAAATCATGGAAGGCATTCATTACATACGTTCTGAGAAACAGATCGGTTTTATTTTCTGGATGATGGCGATTCTTTTTGCCGCGGCCGGCGCCATTTATGTGGTCATCATTGTCTTTATCCAGCAGGCTTTCCACAGTGTCACCAAGGATCTGGGTTTCCTGGCCGTGCCCTTAGGTATAGGATTGTTTCTGGGGAGTTTGAGCTACGGCAGATGGGGCGCCAAATTCACCGCCTTTAAAGTCATTTTCTGGTCGCTGATTTTAGGGGGAGCCATGGTGATTGTCTTTGCCTGCATGGTGGCCTCCACGCATGACCGTATCCTCGCCTTAGGGCTTTCTTTGGTGCTGGGTTTTGTCGTCGGGCCGGCGGTGATCGCGGCCAATACGGTTGTCAATAAAGTTTGCGCCATGGAGATGTCGGGCAAGGTTTTCTCCGCCCTGGAATTTGTGATGTACCTGGCTTTTTTGCTGGCCATGATGATAAGCTCATTTTTATCCGAACACATGCAGAGCCTTTGGATTTTAGTCGCTGTAGGTGGTATATTTATGGTGGTAGGGTTGCTGGGGTTTTTTAAGTTTAATCCTGAAATGAAGGGAAAAGTTTCATGAATTTTGCGGTATTAGCATCAGGCCGTGGCGGCAATCTGCAGGCCATTCATAAGGCCGTTAAATCCGGGCAGATCAAGGCCCAGCTTACGCTGGTCATTTCCAATAAGAAAGAGGCTTACGCCTTGGAGTATGCCAGGCAGGAAGGCATTCCGGCATTTCATATAAACCCCAAAGATTTTCCTGACCGGGAAGCCATGGACCGTGCCATTGTCACGCGGTTACGCGAATTTAATGTTGATTTTGTGGTGCTGGCCGGTTACATGCGCCTGGTCAGCGGTTATTTTATCAGCCAATACCCGGATAAGATCCTTAACATCCACCCCTCGCTTCTTCCTGCCTTTAAAGGGATGCACGCCATCAAGGACGCCTTTGAATATGGGGCCAAGGTGGCAGGGCCTACGGTGCATTTTGTCGTCGAGGAAATGGACGAGGGGGCGGTGATCCTGCAGGAGGCGGTGCCTGTTGAGCCCGAGGATACCTTTGATACCCTCAAAGAGAAAATCCACCAGGCGGAGCACCGCATCTACCCAAAAGCCATTGATCTGTTTGTCCGCGGAAAATTAAAAATCGAAGGCCGGCGGGTGATTATTGGTCTTTGAAAGTGGCCTGGCCGTTTTCAAAGATGATGTGGATGAGCTTGCCGTTGTCTTTTGAATTATTGTGCGGCCTGTCCTCGCCGAAAAAGTCCAGCTGTTTGGGTGTGAAGACCAATTGCTTCTTGGTGCGGATATCGTTGGTGCGCACGGCGGAGAAGTCCGTGAAATGGTAGTAACGGGTGGTGTCCGCGATGGTGCCGATGATGGCCTCTTCATAATTTTCCTGGGGGGGGAAATCGCTTTGGGTAAATTTAAAACGGATGCGGTTGATCATCTGTTTGGTCAAAAAGTCCGGCATCTGGATGTCATTATATTCCAGGTGCTGGCCGATTTCGTCCCCGATATAGTCGGTACTGCCTTTTGATTCCTGCAAAACGCGTTTGCTGAATTCGTCGTAAGGGATGCCTTCTACGGAGGCCATCCGGTAATCTTCCAGATAAAAGGTATAGCGCGCCTCAATGCCTTTTTTGATGTCTGTGATGGACATCACCACAAAGGAAATCGGTATTTTGGGGTCCAGCAGGGTCTCTGTCACCGCGGTAAACAAATTATTATAGACCTTGTTGAAATAATCGGTGCCTTCATTGCGGATGCCTTCGCCCGAGAGGTCAGATTTTATTTTAGGGATAATGTCATATTCAAAATTAAAGTCATGGTCCTTAAAAGAACCGTTGATGTAAAGCAAATCATATTTGGCGGGTTTTTTTCAGCGGGTCCGGGGGGGGTGGGGCTTTCCGCGGCGAAATCAAAAAGCGGCTTGTCCGTCGGCACATAGATCCAGAAGGTGCGGCCCACGATGCGGGTGATGACGTTGAGATTGTAGTCCTTGCGGCACTTGGTCTCAAAGGTCTTTTGCAGGTCTGTCGCCGGAGGCCGGGGCAGGATCGCTTTTTTAGGCGAACAGCTGCTTAAGTTAAGGCCGATCAAGGCAATGAGCAGGATCCGTAAGAAGAAATACATGGATTAAGCTGTTTCTATCTGGGCGGCTGGTTTGAGATTGAATTTCTGGAAGATGGCTTTTATTTCATCGTATTCCAAATCGCCCTTAGTCATCAGTTCCTGGGCGAAATATTCCAGCACATCTTTGTGCTGACTGAGGATTTCAGTGGTGGCCTTGAGGCATGATTGCAGGATGGCCTGCACATCATGGTCCAGGACTTCCTTGGTCTTCTCTGAGATATTATGGCGTCCGGTGGTGTCGCGGAGCGCGTCAAAATCACCGACGAGGCCGGAAGGCCCCATGCCGAGGCTCCAGACCATCTTGGAGGCGATGGTCATGGCATGGTGGAAATCACTGCCGGGTCCGCCGCCGACACCGGAGGCGGTCGTGCCCAAAGCTATTTTCTCAGCGACGTAGCCTGCCATCAGCATTTTTATTTTGGACAATAAATGTTCGTGGTTGGGCGAATTGGATTCCAGTTCTTCAATGGCACGGGTATAAATGTATCCCAGGGCACCTTTGCGCGGGCGCACGGTGGCCTTGATCACCTCGTCGGTGGGATCGACCAAGAAGGTCAGGATGGCGTGACCTGCTTCGTGATAGGCGGTCTTTTTGATGGATTTCTGGGTGTATTTGGCATTGGTCACAGCGCCCATGGTCAGGCGGTCGTAGGATTCGGAGAGGTCTTTATGGATGATCATGTCGCGGTTATTGCGCATGGCGATGAGGCCTGCCTCGCGGATCATATTATCGATGTCCGACGGGGTAAATCCGACCGCAGTGCGGGCCAGCACCGAGGGCGAAATGCCTTCTTCATGCTTGACCTTGCTTAAGTAGAACCTGAAAATTTCCTCACGTTCCTGCAAATTAGGCAGGCTGATGTATATTTTGCGTTCAATGCGCCCGGCGCGCAAAATAGCGGGGTCCAACTGGTCTTCACGGACGTTGGTGGCGGCCAGCACCACGATATTGTTTTCCTGCTGGCGCAGCCCGTCGAGCTCGGTCAAAAACTGGTTGATGGTGGCGTTATGCGAGATGGTGCCGCCATAGCGGTGGTCGGACTGGCGGGGGGTGGCAAAAGAATCCACCTCGTCAAAGAAGATGATGCATCCGCCCTCGGCCTTGGCCAATTCGCGGGCTTCCTTAAATATTTCTTTCATCTTACGCGCACCTTCACCGACGTAGATGCCGACCAGGTCGCTGCCCATGGCCGACATGAAAGGAAAACCGGCTTCGGTGGCCATGGCCTTGGCCAAATACGTTTTGCCGCAACCCGGGGCGCCGAACATGATGACGCCCTTGACGATCTTGCCGCCGATGGCCTTCAAGAGATTGCGGTCTTTCAAAAGTTTGACGATTTCCCAGGCCTCTTCCTTGGCGTCCTTCATGCCGATGACCTCGTCCCACTTGACGTTCACCTTGCCGCCTAAGATTTTATTTTCACCGACGACCTCGACTGAATGCATCACCCGCTGCAGGGCCGCTTCCAGGTCGGCCTGGTTGATGATCTCGCGTTTTTCCCGGCGGGCCAGGATGCTTGATTCGCGGACCATGTTGTTGATGTCCGCCGGGGAGAACCATTTGGCTTTTTCCGCCAGGGCAGGGATGTCGACGGTGTCTTCGTGCTTGGTTTTGGAGAGGTAATATTTCAACAGCAATACGCGGTCTTTGGCCGATGGTTTCTGAAAATAGATCTTACGGTCAAAGCGGCCGGAGCGCATGACAGCGGGGTCGAGTTTTTCTTCCGGCATGTTGGTGGCGGCCAGGACGATGATATTATTGTTTTCGTCTTTAAGCCCGTCGAGTTCAGTCAAAAACTGGTTGATGGTGGAATTGTAATGGGCGTCCCCGCTGCGGCCGCCGCCTTCGAAGGGGTCCCCATCGCGCGGACGGATAAAGGCATCGATCTCGTCGATAAAAACAATGCAGCCGCCCTCGGCCTTGGCCAGGTTGCGGGCCTCTTTGAAGACAGCCTGCAGCTTGGTGATGCCGGTACCTACCCAAATTTTATTGATGAAGTCACTGCCGCTGGCCACCAAAAACGGAAAGCCGGATTCGGTCGCGATGGCCTTGGCCATATAGGTCTTGCCGCAGCCCGGGGGGCCGATCAGCATGACGCCCTTGATGACATGGCCGCCGACGATTTTCAATTTCTGCCGGTCACGGAGCAGGTCAACGATTTCCCAGGCCTCTTTTTTGGTTTCTTCCATGCCGATCAACTCGTCCCATTTGACGTTGACCTTGGATGAAAGTATTTTATCTTCACCGGTCTTTTCAATCGAGGTAAGGACCGTATGGAGCGCTTTAAAAAGATCGTCCTGGGTGACGCTGGAGCGGCCTTCGCGCAGGGCCAAGACGCTCGCTTCCCGGACCATATTGTTGATGTCCGCCGGGGAGAACCACTGGGCCTTGTCTGCGATGAGCTGGATATCGATGGCAGGGTCGGCATTGACCTTTCTTAAGTAATACTGGATCAGGGCCGCGCGTTCCTTGGCGGTGGGCTTGTCCACATAAATTTTTCGGTCAAAACGGCCGGAGCGCATGATGGCATCGTCCATTTTTTCCGGCGGCATGTTGGTGGCCGCGATGACGACGATATTGTTTTCACGTTTACGAAGCCCGTCGAGCTCGGTCAAAAACTGGTTGATGGTGGCGTTGTGCGAGATGCCGCCGCCAAAGCCCTGGTCTTCGACACGGGGGCCGGCAAAGGAATCGATTTCGTCGATAAAGATGATGCAGCCGCCTTCCACCGCGGCCAACTGGCGGGCCTTTTTAAACAAAGATTTGATGCGTGCGGCGCCCATGCCCATGAACATGCCGACAAATTCACTGCCCACGGCGGTCAGGAAGGGGAGTTTACATTCCGAGGCAATGGCCTTGGCCAAATAAGTTTTGCCGCAGCCCGGTGGGCCTACCATCAATACACCCTTGATCATGGTGCCGCCGATGGCCTTGACCTTGTTGGCGTCCTTGATAAATTGCACGATTTCCCAGGCGTCCCTTTTGGCATTTTCCATGCCGATGACATCGTCCCATTTGATGTCGGATTTGCCCTTTTCAGCGCTGTCCTTGCTGAGCATCTTGGACATGCCGCCGCCCATCATGAAATACATATAGATGTAGGCGGAGAAGAAGGCCTGCACGATGCCGACAAATAAAAAGACCAGCATGTAGATGCCCATCTGGGCCATCATGTTCTTGCGGTAGAACCCTTCCATGCCGAGGAAGCTGGTGCCGCCATAATAAAGGAAGATGACCAGGAAGGTCACAAGTCCCGCGCAAAGCGCGTAAAGCAAAATACCCTTCCAATAGACCCTGATAAATTTAACAAAACGGCTTTTCATCATAAAATTTTCTCTTTAAGAATGATTGATGTAAGTATCTAAGACCAATCAGTATAGCACAGAATTAAAAAACCCCAAAAAATGTTTAATGAAACGAGTACTGCCTGGATTGCACCTTGGCCGGTATATCGGAGGGTGCAGCGTTGCTGCTGGGGACTGGAATGCCTTGGGTGGTGACGGTTTGGTATTTAGAGGCCTGGGCCTGTTCCATCACCGGCTGGGTCAAGGCCTGACGGGAGGCCAGCTCCGCGGCCAGGGCCGCCGCCTGTTGATCTCGAAGATCGATATTTTGATTATTTTGCGGATCAGTGGGCGAGGGGTTGATGGTAGGCAGATTGGCGGTGTTGACGCCTGCTAAAAGACAGGCCGGAGGGGTGCATTCGGCATCACAGCCTGGCAGGCATCCCGGGTAACAGCCGGGGATGCATTCCCCATAATCGGAGCTGCCGCCTGAGGAACCGCCGCCTGAAGATCCACCGCCGGAGGAGCTGTTGCCGGACCCGCTGCCGGAGCCATTCCCTGAGCCTGAACCGTTTCCGGAATTATTACCAGACCCGCTGCCGGAACCACTGGAGCCACTGGAACCATTACCGGAATTGCCGCCGGAATTATCACCTTGGCCGCTGCCTGAATTATCGCCGGTGTTATCACCGGAATTATTGTCCGGGCCGCCTGAATTGTTCCCAGGACCATTGCCGGAGCCATTGCCGGAGCCATTGCCTGAGCCTGGACCGTTTCCGGAATTATTACCAGACCCGCTGCCGGAACCACTGGAGCCATTGCCTGAACTGCTGTTCGAATTATTGGATCCAGCCCCGGCACCATTGGTGCCATTGCCTGGGCCGCCGGATGAAGCGCCTGAAGCGCTCGAACCTCCGCCGGGACCACTGCCGCCGCTGCCCCCGGCGCTGCTACCCGTAGCTGACCCTGATTTATTTCCGCTGCCCTGACCGGCTGTATTTCCTTGTTTGGCCGCATTGTTGGCCGCGTTGGATGTAAGGGAGGTGTTAAGCGCTATGGCCCCTGTGCCGTTGCTGTTGGCTGGTCCATAGCCGCCTGTGGCGTTAGGAAGTCCGCCAGGGCCATTGTCGTTAAATAATCCGCTTAAAAAAGTATGGGCGGTCATCCGGGCCAGGGTCTGAAAAAAATGATGGGGTGAATAAAGGCCTGCTTGGGCCGGCAGGGCGGTGTTTTTTGATATCTGGTAGAGGCCATAGAAGGCCGCTGTCAGTACTACCAAGATCCCCAAGACCCATTTCAGCAATAAATTTTTTTTCATAGCAAATCCTTTTACAATTCTGCGATGCTTTCCTTGGTATAGACCCCATAGCCTGAGTTATTGACATACGGAGGGAAGCCCGGGGGTGCGAGCGTTGAGAGCCGGGTATCATAGGACTGTATCTGGTTCCAGCCACCCAAAAGGTTTCCGTTTAAATCCATCTCGCCGGTGGCGCCGCAAGCGTAATTAATCAAGCTGCCGTATTGGTCCATGACCGCGGTATCGGCATTGCCGCGGTAAACCCAGTATTGGTCGACTTGAAATGATCCCTGAAGGGCTTCCAGGACGCCGGAGACCTCCAGTTGGGTGGGGGCATCGGCCTCGATGATGGTGATATTATAATTAGCCACCAAGCCGATCATGTCCGTGCTGGAAGGGTCGACCCTGGGGTCATTGTTGTAGGCGACACTGCCGGAAAGGTAGACATTCTGGTCTGCGGCCACGGTCAACTGGCCGCTGACAGTTCCCTGCACCGTGACGTTGCCGTCCTGGGCGCCGGATTTGCAGGCAGGGACCTTGCTGGTGCTTTGCACATAAACAACGCCGTTGGCCGGTTCCTTGATGGTGGTGTTGTTATAGCTGGTGGTGGTCACGCAATTGGAATTGACGACGTTTCCGGTGACGGTGATGGTGCCGGTGGGGTTAAAGGTGACCTTGCTGGCCCCGGTCAGGACCAGTCCTGATCCGTCGGCCGCGGTCGTTTCAATGGCTGATAATGTTTGTTGGGGGGGCAGGTCAATGGCCGAGGCGTCGTTGGTGATGCCGTCTTTGAAAATATACGCAGGGTCACTGCCATCACCATTGGGATTGGTGGCGGTGCCGTAATAATAATCGGGCGTTGTTGAGGTCGGGGTGGTTCCAAGGCTGCCGCTGGAAAGGATTGGCAGGTTGGCCTCTGTCACGGCGCTGTTGAAAATGGGGTTGCCGAAGATATTCAACTGTCCATTGGTCTGGACGGGACCGGTGGTGAGCATGACAAATCCCGGCATGCCCACCCACCACAAGGCCCCGCCCAAGGCGGGGTTGATTTCACTCTGGCTCCAATATGCGTATTTTGAAATCGAGGCCCCGATTATTTTTAACTGCAGGGTTTTGGTCATATTGCCGTAGGTGCCGGTGGAGGTGAGCGTATAGTTGGACCGCGGTGAATTGGAATAAACGACGGACACTTCATAATTACCGGTGGTGGTGCCGACCGAATAGGTCCCGGTGTCTGTGCTTGTTGAGGGAATATAGGGAACAGTGCAGGTGGACGGCTCAGAGGGATTGACACAGGTGCTTGAGGGGATGGTGGTGATGCCGGCTTCGGTGATGCGTTCGTAGGCATCGGCCAGGCCGGCCTCGGCGAGGTAATAAGCTTTTTTGGTGTTGGCCACCCGGTTGGCCTGGGAGGTCCCGCTGGCAACGGCCAGGATGTAAACCGCCATGAAGGAGACAATCAGGGACATGAATATCAGGGTAAAGGTCAAGGCAAAGGCTTTGTTTTGGCGACGGTCGTTCATGAGTGGTCCCTCAAAAGCACAAAGGTTGACACATCCCCGCTGGTGGCCACGCGGGTATTGGTGACATTGGCCGAAAGATTTCCTGTCAGGTCCACATCCACCTCAACCACATTGGGGATGTTCTGGCCGTTGAGTTGGGGCTGGGCAAAACGCAATTTCAGCAGCGATCCCGTTGGTGCCGTATAAATGGTTTCTTCCACGGTCCCTCCTGCGGCGTTAGGATGGTGGTAAATCACCGAGGTGCCGGCGCTGTTTAAATAATACCACCGGGCTGTGGCGTCGCTGGAAGAGCAGTTGCTGTCCTGGCAGTAATACAATTCACTAAAGGTGTTGACCGCGTTGCAGGGCGTTGTTTGGGCACCGCCGCCGCAGGTGTACAAGGCGCCAGCCGTGCCGTTGGGGATGATGAAGGACACTGCGGTGGCCAGGCTGTAGGAGGTGCCGGATTCTGGTTCCCCCTCGGTGATTTTGCTGAGTACAATATTGGCGCCCTGCTGAAGGTTTTGCCCGGAGATGCCGGCGGAATAGACCTGGGAGGAGGTGGTGTAGAAACCGTAGACCCCGGTCATCAAAAGCACGGAAAAGGCGACGGCCATCATCAATTCCGTCAGGGTAAAGGCAAGGTTGTTCGTTGTTCTGTCCATAGGCTTAATTGAGCATGGTGTCGTTGACAATGATGTCGGTGGCGTAGTATTCATTCATAGGGACTTTTATATTAATGACCTGTTCCCACCAGCTGATCTGGACCGTGACGTGGGCAATGGTGTAATAAGTATAAGACGCCGCGGGAGAAGGCGGAGAATAGGTCGCCGTCGGCGGGTAATTTTTCTGGCCGGCGCTGTTGATGTAGACCTTTGATGCGATGGTCACGGTCGCTGTGCCGCAAGCAATGCTGGTATTGGTGGCGCAATTGGTGTTGTTGTAATTGCCTTTGGTGTCCAGGACGACCTGTGCGATGGTAGGGGTGGTCATCGGGTTGGTGGTGGCCAAATACGGCGCGAAATAGCTGATGGGCTCCTGGCGTTGGGTCTCGATGATCTGTTGGGCGGCGTAGGCGGCCTGGATTTTATGTTTGGAATAAGAGGCCAGCAACTGGCTGTTGGTGAGCATGCTGGCGGCAAAAGGCAAAAAGACGAGGATGATGCCGACGCTGACCAGCACCTCGACGAGGGTAAAGCCGCTTTTTTTATTTTTGTTTTTCATGTCCGTGTCCGTCGCATGTCATCCGTGTCCGTAGGGTGTCATTCCCGCGAAAGCGGGAATCCATGTTCTGACCCCGTTTATTAAAATTCTACAGGGTTTCATCCTAGTCGCAATAAAAAACCCGAATGTTTCTCAAAAGACCGCGAGAAGCATCCGGGTTATATAATTTATAATTAACCACCGTCAGCAGCTCGACTGCCATGCCCCGCTTGTGGGCGGAGTTTAGGCCCGATCCTTTGCGTCACCAGCTTTAGCTGGTTTTGCCACGTACTCTACCTAAAGTATGGCACATATCTTTCCATTGTCAATGAAATCGGGGACAGTCCCCAATTCTTTTATAAAGGTGACGGACACTTTTTCATTTCTATTTGGGCGGGACACGCTCTGTAAATACCATTGAAATACACCACCATTCGTGATACTTTAAAACATCCTTCCCTCAAGGATTTTCTATAAATTTTACTACTTTTCGTGGTTTCCCCTGAGCCATCAAGTTAGCCTCATTGACTTGACAATCATACTTCATTGAAGTATACTTGCAGGGAGGTTGGATGGAATTTATCGAAACGTTTTTATTTCAGAAACTATGGAGAAAATTATTAGACGATGATCAGTTAAGGCAGCTTCAAATGACTTTGCTGTATTATCCTGATATGGGGGCGGTCATTTCCGGATCAGGTGGTTTGCAAAACAAGAGGACTTGACTTTACAGGAGTTAAAACTTCTTAGGACCTTGATTGAGGGGGAATAAATGGACAAGCATCATTTTGATAATTTAGTTCAGAGCGTTAAGGAAATGAAATTGATCCTAAAAGGAAAGCTAAAACCGGCGAGGGTGACGAAATTTAGCCCTATTTCGATAAAGGCTATACGGCAAAAGCTGCATCAATCTCAGAGTGAATTTGCCTTTATGATCGGGGTAAGCCCTTCAACGCTTAAGAATTGGGAACAAGGCACAAGGGAGCCGGAAGGTCCCGCCAAAGCTCTTTTAAGAGTCGCTCAAAAGAACCCCAAAGCAGTGTACCAAGCCTTGCACGGTTAGCAAATAAAGGTGACGAATAATTCCGGGACACCCACCATAACCGGAATTATTTTCAACAACAAATCTTATTCCAGTTGAGATTGATAAAAATTATGGGTTTATCAAGGTGGTTTTAAAAACTGAAAATGTACAAATGGGGGAGCCGCCTGCCAGTGTTTTTGACGCGCCTGATGGATATCAGACGTTTTTCACAGACAAAGAAAAAGCAGGATATTGAATAGGAGTCATTGATGGAACCAAATTCTAATTGCCGTGAACACCTGGCTAATGAACGGACATTCCTTGCATGGGTAAGAACTAGTATTGCCATTATTGCTTTTGGCTTTGTTATAGAAAAATTTTCGCTGTTCATGAAGCAGATGTCATTTATTCTAGGGAAAACTGCTGTTGGAAATGCTGTGGCGGTCACTCCCGGGGATTCATCCGTGGCAGGGATCTTTCTTGTGGTTTTCGGAACATTAATGAGCGTTTTAGGGTATGTAAAGTTTAAGAAAACACAGAAACAGATAGGCCAAGGACTTTTTAAAACTTCTTCTTCGCTTGATTTGATGCTAACGGTATTAATTTTTATAGTGGGGATTTTTTTAATATTTTATTTAATTAAAAGTGTTTCGTAATGTGCGGACGGTTTTAGGGGATGATTTGTTGGAGATAAAAATATGAAAAGAAGAATTTTTTCAATTTTATTGTTAGTGTTTGTTTATTCTGGGTTTGATTTCTTTTCCAATCCTGAACAGATTAAAAAGGAACGAAGCCAAATTAAATATGGGCAGACGCTAAATAAGCATAAGGCAGTAGTTATTGCGCAGGCATGTTTATTGGGCAGTAAATATGTCCATGATTATGATTTTAGGAGTTACCAGACTAGATACGATAAAGGACAGTTTCCTAATACTGGTTTATGGTTCCAAAAATTGGGACATCCTGCGTGGTTTATTTCCTTTAATTTGAAAGAAAAATTAGATAAATGTATGTACGGCGCAGTAGTTTTTGAAGATGGAACTGAAAATAATTGTGGGTGTATGTACGGAATGTAGGTCCGCCTATGGGCAGACGATTTTCACAGACAAAGAAAAAATAGAAGGAAATGATTATGATAAAGAAGAGTTCACAGGCACAAGCACACAAAGATCTCATACGTCGTTATTTGCTTTGGTTCTTTAAAACAACCAAAGAAAGCTTCGAACGTATTGAACGTAAAACCACGCAATTGATGGTAGATGAATACGTTTTAAAATGCATAAAAACTGCCGCACATAAGGCCCGCGTTAGAGGTCGTGGTGAATATGATGTGCTGGTTAAGGAATTTGAGACCTATATTAGCACTAAGCAGGCGGATGAAAAAAAATTGAAGTATTTGAATGGGAATGAAAAATCCTTACATCCGCAGTATGTGTTCTTAAGGAATCGCCTGGAAGCTATTGAATCAGCAATCAGGCATTTTTTAGGAGAAAAGGAATTGCGTTCAATGCGGGCTTTGTATGAGAAGGAGTTTACGGATCGTATTTTACATGCACGGGATCATCAGTAAATGGTTAAAACAGGGGATTATGATAAGCTGAGATTGGGGACCATAAAAATAAAATTCGTTTCCACAAACTATAGGATCCTAGGCGGTTTACCGTGAAAAAAACCATGTTCTTGTAGTTGCTTTCCTTCATGGGACTTTCTATTTTGCCGGGACCACAGCCATAAGCCCTTGACTTTATTAAAATACATGTTATATTTGGTAAGTGTGATTACCAAATTTGGTAGATAAGATTACCAAAGATATGAAGAATAAAACATACAAACACAGGGTAGTTAGAATTCTTGAGGACCGTTTAAAAGAGCATCGGTCTCGTATTCAAATTATTTTAGGCCCACGACAGGTCGGAAAATCTTGGGCAGTTAGGGACGTGCTTCATAGTCTTTCTAATCCTTATGTTTATGCGCTAGCAGACGACGAAAAACCAGGGCCAAGCGTCGAATGGATAACACGATATTGGTACGAGGCCAGGGATAAAGCGCAGGGGGGCAAGAGAGTAATTTTGGTTTTAGATGAGATTCAAAAAATAAAAGAATGGTCAACTGAAGTCAAAAGATTGTGGGATGAAGATACTTTTGAGAGACGGGATATATGTGTGGTATTGCTGGGGTCTTCATCACTTACTTTGCAGAAAGGTTTATCTGAAAGCCTGCAGGGGCGTTTTGAAACCATTTGGTTCATGCACTGGTCGTACACAGAGTGTAAAGAAGCTTTCGGATTTTCATTGGATGATTATTTTTATTTTGGGGGATATCCGGGCGGAGCGGAATATGTTCATGATGAAAATCGCTGGCGAACGTATATTTTTAATTCGATTATTGAACCCGTCTTGGGTCAAGATATTCCCTTGTTGACAGAGGTTCGTAATCCGGCGCTACTCAGAAATCTATTTTTCTTAGCTTGTGATTATGCTTCCCAAGAGTTGGCTTACAGGAAAATTCAAGGGCAATTTACGGATGTTAAAAATGTTGTTACCATTGCTAATTATCAGCGGATGCTTGAACAAACATATCTGATTTTAGGACTTCAAAAATGGTCGGGGAAAGCTGTTATAAAAAGAAATTCGTCACCCAAATGGTTGCCGCTCAATTCCGGGTTAGTTTCAGCTGTGAAGAATTTCCCAAAAACAGATGCAAAAAAAGATGCGGCCTATTGGGGACATCTTGTTGAATCATCTGTGGGGGCTCATTTGGTCAATGAAGGCAAGATCCATAATTACGAAGTTTATTATTGGAGAGACGATAAAAGCGAGATTGATTTTGTTCTTCGAAAGGGGAGCAAGATATTGGGGATTGAAGTAAAGACAAATTTTGAGAAACCAACGAAGAATTTTAAACTATTTTCAGAGAGATACCCAAAGGCAAGGGTTATACTTGTAGGCCAGGGAGGAATTAAATTCGAGGAATTTTTTACGACTCCGTTAGAAAAATATTTTATGTCGATGTGATTTTTATGGTATTATGATCGAAATTTTGAAGTCCTGAATAGAAGGGGAAAGCATAGACCCTGAAAAAGTAAAACCTTCGTTGGATATAAGTGCCCAGCGAGGGATTTTTTATTTAGAGACTTCTAAATTGATGCGATTAATGGGCATAATCGCTTCAATTTATGAAGCGATTAAAGGAAGGGCAATAATCCCAGGTTTTTATGGAAAAATTCAAAAATAGAGGCGAAAGAGATTTAGCAGGGATTTTATACAACCGGGGGACCAGGAATGCCAAGAATGGGAATCTGACGCAGGCCATCGAAGATTTTACTAAAGCTATTGAAATAAAACCAGACGACATAATGGCCTATAACAACCGTGGCTCTGCCTTTGCCCAACAAGGGGATTATATTCAGGCAATATCTGATTTTACCAAAGCCATTGGTATAAACACCAATGATCCAGTGGCTTATCATAATAGGGCTGTTGCCTATTATTGTCTAAAGCTATATGACAAGGCGTGGGGAGATATCAATACAGTAAAGGAAATTGGGGCTACGGTTAATCCGGAGATTATCAAGATGCTTAAGGAAGCAACTGGTTAAAACGGGGATTATGATAAGTAAGATTTGAAATAAAACTGCCCGCTTATACAGCGGGCAGTTATTTTTGGATAGGCATCACCCTGGGATCCTCTTTAATGTTTGATTAGATCACTGAGGGAATCTTTTCCGGTTCTTTTCAAAACGTTGCCTAATTTGGCATCTCCGCGGATACCAGGAGCGACATCCTTTTTATATGTATCACGGATTGTTTCAAGTTTCGTATCGCTTCGTTTGTGACGAATTTCACCGTCACGGTCACGAGAACGACCATCCAGCCCTTTGGGAAATTTATTCATACCCTTAACCTCCTTTCTGATAAAGGGATTATATCAGATTTAGGTTTGCAATCAAGTAACTTTTATGTTACTCTCTAATTGTAGGCCAGTAGGGAAAAGTTGAGAGACGTAGAATCATGATTAAGTTGGTGGCGTATATTACTGATGCAGGAGAAAGACCTTTTGAAAATTGGTTCAGCGGGCTGGATAAACACGCCTATAATAAAGTATATGTAAGTCTGACGCGCCTTGGAGAAGGTAATACGTCGAACCTTAAACCTATTAAGGGGGCATTTCAAGAGCTAAAAATTGATTGGGGACCAGGGTATAGAGTTTATATAGGAAAAGATGGGGATAAATTAATCCTCCTTTTAGGTGGGGGAACAAAAAAACATCAACAAAGTGACATTGCACAAGCCCAATATTATTGGGAAGAATATAAGGAACTTAAAAAGCATTAGAGTCCCAGGGAATCAGAAAGAGAGGGCCATATGAGTAATTCTAAAACAGGATTAGATGGACGCGTTAGAGATCATGATGGCGAAATCCGTCACAAACGTAGTGATACTAAAATTAGTACACTCCGTGAAATCTACGGAAAGAACGTAGCGCCTGGTTTTCGCAGTGATGCCAAATTGGGTACTGTGTTGAACAAAACAGGAGCACATTCTCTTTCTGGTTTAATAAAAAATAAATCCAGTTCAAATATTTCTAGTCGAAGCAAGGATTATACAAAAAGGACGCCCGCTTTTTATAAAGCAAATACACGAGATTTCAAAGAAATAGTCCAAGAAAGAGCATTACGAGATAAAGAATTTCGTGAGGGAATTCTTCGTGAAAGCATTGAATGCATGCTTTCTGGCGATATTATGACGGGTAAAGCACTTCTACGAGATTATATTAATGCCACTGTGGGATTCGATAAATTATCAAAATTAACAAAAAAAGATTCAAAAAGTTTAATGAGGATGTTTAGTATAAATGGGAACCCAACAGCTAATAATTTATTTGAAGTGATCCAAATATTACAAGAAAACGAAGGGGTGCATTATGAATTACAAACAATTAACAAAAATGATCAAAATGCAGCCAACAAATTTTTGGGTTCAACGGTATTTGTACTAAAGGCCCCAGAAGCCAAATCTGTTTATGTGACCGGCTCATTCAATGATTGGTCGCTTGATGAAAATTGCCGGATGTCAAATAAGGATGGAATTTGGAATTTGAAGATTAATTTGAAACCAGGTATATATAAATATCAATTTATCGTTGATGGTAAATGGCAGGAAGACCCTACTAATATCGACCCGAAATCAAGTTCTTCGGAAGATAGTAAATCTTTTATTAAGGCCAAATCTTAATTTAAATTGGCGTTAGAGAAGAATGTAAGAAACCCTTTCAATTAGTGAATCGCATTTGGCCTTGTACCCAGAAGAATTGACCTAGGTATTTCCGATATTTAAATTCACTATTGATTATCAACATAATCAATAGTATGCACCGGGATTATGATAAGTTGGGGGAATTAATAAAATGGCGGGAATGATAAGGGAGTTTGTTGAAAAATGAGCCCGACATTGCCTTGTTCTGAATGTAAGAAGCCAGTAGAAGTTTCGATGAACCCTGGGATCAAAATGTGGGATGGGTTGTGTGACTTATGCAGAAGCAATAAATCTATAGTAAAGGAAAATAAAGTGGTGGGAATACAGACAAAAAAACTGGAAGCCGCATCAATTCATAGACCGACATTACAGGGAAGAAATTTAACGGTAGAAGAACAAAAAGAAAAAGATGCGAAAGAAAGGGCAGAAATTGCGAGAACAGGGATATTATTCGATTTAAATAATTTTGCAAACTATTGGCATAATGGGGACAAAAGGTATTATTTTGAAAGACTTAGAAAGGCCAGTCCAGAAGAATTATTGAGATTTAGACAAATTGTACGTGGACAAAAATCAGTATTAAAAAAGAGACAGGCTTTTTCAAACCCTCAGTTTAGCTTGTATGACCTTTTAGGGGCTGCCATTAATCATGAGCTGCTTAAAAGACGCCCATTTCTTTTTTCGATTTATAAATCATTTCTCCCTTTAAGAAAAAAGTTGGCATGGTGGTTAGGACACAGGGAGGCACATTATCATGACGAATTTGGTATTATCTTTGTGTATAAAGAATCATATAACTTTTTTTATGCTCCAGTTAGCAAGCACCTGAGAGCTTTACAGCGATTTTGGTTACTGCACTGGAAATGGGTTTTAAATACGTCTGGTGGAGTAGGACTCGGTGTATTATTATATGAATTTCTTCAGAAGAAGACACATTAATACATTTTATTATCTGTTTTAAAAAAGAGATTATGACACTTGACGATCAAATAAGACAAATCAATAACCAACAAGAATTTGTTGATATCTGCAACACTGTCTTTACTGAAAAATACGGTGATTTTCAAATCATTGATGGTTCTCGCGCTGACCAAGGGAATGACGGTTATGTCCCATCGGAGAGAAGAATTTTCGCAATATATTGTCCGTTAAAACCTGAAAATAAGAATGATAAAGATTTTCTTACAAAAATAAAATCTGATCTTCAAAAAGCCCAAAGATTACATGAATCTAAAGTTTACGATATTCAGAAATGGACTTTTGTCACGCCAGGAAAACTAAGCAATGAAGTTATCGCTGAACTCATGAAATGTGCTTCGGCTAGTGGTTTCCAAGGTGGACATGTAGAAGCAACCTTGTTAGCTAATGAACTATATAAAAGCCCGCACCTAATTGATAAATTCCCGCGTCTTCAAATTCTAAAAATAAATAATAAATTGGAAGAGGCCCTTTCTGAATTGAAGAAATTTTCCAATGAAAAGCCCCCGGAAGATGTAAGTTCTCTAAAAAAGAATCAGCCGGACAGCGAAGATTTTATAAAAGTACATAAAATTTTATCTCAGGATCAGTCTGCCACCAGCAAGCAAGAATTACGTTCGATCATATATTCTACTACTGATAAATACGCACAAATAAATGGAATACTTGGTTTAATAAAGTGGTATGAGCCTGTAGATGATAATATTGATGATATGATTAATTGGTGTGATCAAGGCATTCAAATTGCAAGAATTTTGGATAATGGTTGTATGCTTGCTCAATTTCTTTCAACCAAAGCCGTATATTTATCTGATAAGTGGTCAAGGATTGATGTTGAAACAGCTTTTTCAATAAAGATGGGTAACGCAGTGGGTTTAAATTTATTACCAGAACAAGAAATTCAAAATATTCTAGAACGGCTTCGATTATTAGAAGATGAATTTAATGCGTCCTTTAAAGAGGCGTTGGAAACTGCAAGGAAAGAAAAAAATCTATTTATTTTAGCAAATGTTTTTTCTAATATTGGCACAGCAGCGGGGGGACGGTATATTCATATTAATGCGCTTGGTTTAAGCGAGAGAGCCTCTAATGAAAAGAAATTAAGTAAAAAGGCGTTACTGTATTCAAAAGATTGTTATTCGGCCGCAGGGTACGAACTTGGCGTAGGGTATGCTTTAAATAATTTAGCTTTGCAATTATCGAATTTCGGGGAAAAACCTGAAGCCATAGACTTAAACGAAAAAGCCCTAAACATAGCAAAAAAATATAATGATAAATCTTTAATACAGACTGTCCTGTGGTTACAGGAAAGTTTAAAAACGGGTAGAATTCCTGACTATGTGCATGGGGAAAGAAGAGAACGAAAAGTATAATTAATACCTTACCCTATACGTCGGGCTATCTTCAGGCCTGTTTTCCCGCTTATCATACATCGCTGTTGTCGAAACATTCGCATGGCCAAGCCAGTGCTGGACCTTCCTGATATCTTCCCGGTTGTTTAAAGCGTTGGTGGCTGCCGTGGCCCGCAGGGAGTGGGTAGAGAAGCGGCCTGCCTGGATCCCAACCTTTAAACCATAAGCAATGACGAGTTCGTAAACGGAGTTAGGGGCGAGGCCCTTGTCGGCACGTTTGGCCATATTATTGCTGATTGATTTGAATAGGAAGGCCTCTTTATCATGGCCGTGGCCGGCCGCGGTTAAATATTCGGTTATCCTGGCCAGGGCGACCTGGTGTGCCGGCACGTACCGTTCCTTGGATCCTTTTCCAAAAATTTTAAATTGCTTGATGCCTTCGCGCTCCTGCAGGTCCTTGATCCGCAGTTTACATAATTCTGAACGCCTGAGCGCGTGGTATAAAAACGTGGCCAAGATTGCCCGGTCACGTTTACCTTTTAAAGTTTTGGGATCTGGTGCATCCAACAGTGCTTTAGCTTGGTGATCTGCGATTGATTGGGTTGCGCCTTCGGTTGTTTCGAGTTTGGGACGTTGAACACCTAAAACGACGTTGATTTCTAGAACTTTGTTATCGCATAGATACTCAAAGAACTTTGAGATCGTAGACATACGGCGTTTAACGGTCCGGATAGCGTACTTAGGTTTGTTTTGAGTTCCAATTAAAGAATCCCGCCAATCAATAATGTCAGCCCGGGAGAATTTTTTAAAGTCATCAATCGATTTGATCTTGAAGTATTTTATAAAGGAAAGTAGATCATCACGGCGACTGGTGCGTGTGGCCGGTGAAAGGACGTTGTCCAGCCAGTTCTTGACAAGAACGTGGTCCAGGAGGCCGGTAGGACTTTGTTTAGGGGGTGTTTTAGGCATATATGGTCAACCGTAATGCTTATTATATTAGGGGAAACTGCAATATTGTCAACATGTTATAATATACATTATAACAAGTTGGATAGTAATAAAGAAAGTTCGCATTTTGCATATAATGCGAACTTTTCTTATTGATCAGATTGTTAATAGTAGTTGATTTTCTAGATGTTGTATTTTCCTGTTATGATTTTGTTTTGACTCCGACTCTTTATAATTAAATACTAAGGCTTCTAACATTGGCTTCCTATTGAGTTCTTTTGCTCCAACATGATAAAAGTGTTCAAATGTTTTAACATTAAATTTTGACCAATAACTCTCATGGTATTGATTGGTTCGAAATTCATTACTATGCCATGTTGAGAGAATAAATTTAGCGGGTGTCTCATTTAAAAGGTCGAAAAGTTTTATTTCGGAATCAGGAGACCAGCTATTAAAATAATTAGTGTGACGATCAATATAAGGTGGATCACAGTAAATAAAATCCTGCTTTTGGGCTGTAGAAATGGTTTTTGAAAAATCCTGGCAGATAAATTCCCAGTCAAACATCTGGACGCATTTAGAAACATAGCTGACTTGATTTACTATTTTTGTGATATAGGCTTGGGCAAATCTATCTGGTTTATGTCCAAAGGGAACATTAAATCCTCCCTTACTATTAAATCTGATAACTCCGTTAAAACAGGATCTATTTAAGAATAAAAAATCTAGCGGTTGTCTGCTAATATTGAAACGATCCCGTACTTCGTAGTAGTATTCTTGACCTTTATTACTAAGCTTCTTTCCCTCCTGTTCAAGAAAATCTTTAACGATTGATGGAGTAATCTTTTTTTTAGTTATATTTTGGTAAAAATTTATTATGCATGGATTAATATCGCAAAATAAAGCTTTTTTCGGTTTTACATTAAACCCAATTACTCCTGATCCCATAAATGGCTCTATCCACTTCCCATCGCCACTCCAATTTATAATTTTCTGAATTTCGAGGGCAAGCTTACTCTTGATACCTTGACACTTTATTGGCGGGATAAATATTTTGTTATATTGTTCAGAAGTTGTTACTTGATTCATTTTTTGTTCTTTCTGTATTCGATGAAATTCTTTAAAGAAGTAATTTTTTTTGTTTTACCCTTTTCATCTTTAATTGTTATCTTACCATAATTCATCCAGTAATTATCAAACCATTCCTCTCCCAATTTTGCAAACGTGCCGTTACCGCTCAATATATCAGGAATATTCTTAATACTACCAATATTTGCCGTATTTCCGCTTCCACTTTTATCGCTGGCTATTTTCCATTTTTCAACGAAGAAAAATTGTAAATCTTTAATAACTGATACTATTGATTTTAGATTATCAATCCCATAAATTTTTGTTTCATCAATATCTACTGTCTTTGCTCTGGTGTAAATGATCCCAAGGCAAAAATGTCCTGAGTATTCTTTATATGGATATTGGATATTTTTCTTACTATCTCGCTCAATGAAATATTCTCCATGCGAACCCAAAGTAAAACCATTACATTTATCTGGTGAATCTGGCAAATGATATGTTGTCTTGAAATCAATAGCAAATTTAATAGACTCGTCTTTCCGGTTCACAAAAGTTAGATCGGGGTAATAATTTTGATGATCTGCTAATACTAACTTATAACCTAGTGTTTCCGAGAATTGTAAAAGCTTAGGGAATATATGTATTTCTAAGATTTTTGATAATATTTTTGTATCGCATGAGATTGTGTAAATATTTTTATAAATATCAATAAAACCCTTTATGCTCCATTGCCCATCTTTTGTAGTAATATGCTCATTTAATGTCTCAACAAACGATGACATTTTTTGTATAAAAATTATTTTCTCATTTTTTTTATCACTCATCGTCAATCATCCTCTTTTCATCCAGCCTTTTGCTTCACATGTTGCACACTTTCTCCAGCCAATTTTACCAGTTCCCTTACATTTCTTACATTTTGAAAAATTATCTGGTATTACAATTTTTCCAGTTCCTTTACAAGATGTACAGGTTCTTACACCAACGCCAATCAAATTTTTACCTTCTCCGCCACATAATCCACAAATCACTTTTCTCATTCTTCCTCCATGTTTTTATTCTACTATGTTCTCTAACAAAATCTATACCATATTAAATCTTATTGAAAACCCGTTTGCTAAAGGACAATCTTTTTATCTAACATTTCCCAAAGATAAAGACAAGCCACCGTTTCACATCCGTTTACAAACTTGCCTATCTTTTTATAATCGGATGTCCCAAACATGAGCCGACACGCTCTTTGAATCCCTGCATCAGTATGCGGCCAGACATCCATTTTGCCAAAATGAAAAATGGCGATCATATCAGCTGACCACGATCCTAACCCCCAAATTTTAATTACATCATTCTTATATTCTTTAAAAGGAAGTTTGCGCCAATAGATTGCTACGTCTTTATTCTTTTTTACAAATCTCCCCCATTCACCTAAAGCCCTCATCTTGTTGCGGGACAATCCCATTGTTAAGCCTACTTCCGGTTGATTTTTCATAGCCCATCTAATAACATTCTCGGAAGTAATAAATCTATCTTTCAAACGTTTTATTATCGATCGCGCCGCATGAACAGACAACATTTGACCAACGATCGCATAAAAAACTGCATCGTTAAGAGTTCTAAATCCAGGCCGGCGGTTGATTGGCCCTACGATCTCAATAAGTTTTTTAAACTTTGGGTGTCTTGATGAGAGTTCATCAAGGTATTTTTTATATTTCAAAGTCATACTTAATTGTTTCCAATGTCCTGGGACCATTCTAAAGCACTTAAATGACCCCCCATTGAAATTGCCATACCTGCAACACCGAATACAAGCCCGCCAATAACAGCGGTCAGTATACTGCCATAAGTGCCAAAGTTCCCCCCGCAAATGTAAAAACCAAAGCCTGCAGCTGTCATCATCCAGAACAAACTGAAGATGTAGATTAGGATAAACCCGGCAACTTTTTTAACTGTCATGAAAATCATACCCATGAATGAAACAACAAAGACTATCCAACCATTCAAAAAATGGCTTAAGCCAATGGCAAGTAAAACAGAAACAACAAAAATCTCACCATATAAGAAATTTGAATTCTTGATGTTAAATTGAGCATTTGTCATCCCGCGTCTTACTGCCACGAGAGCGCTAAGCCCTTCCCCGCTGTGCGGATCATTCAGCTTGCTTGGAATATGGGCCAGTAATAAGAAAGCGAGCCCTGCAAGCCCAAGCAATAACATCAACCAGCTAAAAATAATACTGACCATCCCACCGATAGCGGTTTGAGTTTTATGATCAGCCGCCCACTTGGCGTCATTTATTTCTTGCTGTCTCTTGGCATCGGCTTCTGCCTTTGCCTTATCAGCCCACATCTTATTGTTTCTATCAACATAATCACTGAACTGCTGTTTTTGCTGGTCTACTCTTTGCTGTTGCGCTTTCATTGCATCATCCATTTGTTTCCTTAGCATCTGTTCATGTGCAACTGCCTGGGCTTGTTGTTGGTCTTCTTCCTGGCGCACCATAGCATCATGTTGTTCTTGAGGGCTTAATTGCTCTGGTATTGCTTGAGCCGTAACAGGCGTATTTGTGCCATACGCGGCCTGAAGCTGGTACACGGATGGAAAACTTGAATAATATTCCCCTCTTGGCCCGGTATACCCATTGCCGGACGTCTGAATGACAACAGCGGTATACCCTCCTTGAGAATTGGGGACATTCACTGTAAACGAATCAGCGTAAGAGAATTTAAGCATGGAAAAAATAATCAGAGCAAATAAAATGAAAATTTTTCTCATAGAGACCTCTCATAGTTTGATTGAATTGTTTTTACCACCTCGATTTCTGATAACAATTTTTCAATGTCCGCTATGTTGCTTTTTGCCGTTTTAATCAAATTTTCTGGAATAGGTTTACCGTTTTCCAGTCGTTCCATAATATAGAACGAAGTCTGCAGTTTGTTGCTTAATTCTAAGGCTATTTCTTCATTTTTGGCCATTTTCTCACCTCCGACGGTAATTCTCAAAAATTTTGCCCTCTATATACCTCTATATTCAACGATCTAAAACCAAGACAGTCTGGGAGACGTGGGTAAATTTAAAGCCCTCTTTCGTATTTCTTTTCTAACTTCTCTTCCCGGCGTTGTCTTAGTTGAGTAAGATCAAATTAGTCTTTATTACTTATGAATTTAAATAGTTTTTCGGCGTATTCTGGAGAATATTTCCTTAATTCCAACAATCCGTTGGTGTCTAAACTATACGTATATATAATATTTTTTTGTGCCTTTATAAATGGTTTTACTTTGTCAGAAACCTTTATGAATTTTCGATCAAGCGGTCTTAAAAAATCGACATTCTCCCCATCTCTCATATACACAACATAATTCCAAATATAACCATTATCTGCTTTTAAACAATTTACTTGTATCCTTACAATATCGTTCCAGTCGTAATGTTTTTCCTTGATTGAAAACATAGGACGTAGAGTTATTCCTGCCGGCGTGATGTAAAAGTAATTATAAAACCCAACCATTGATACAGGGATGAGAACTAACATAAAAATAATAATCATCTTACGGTAGAAGAGCATGGAGGACTTACGCCATCCTTGTTTTGGGCCGTTTAATTCTTCCTCAAAATCTTTTCTCGCAGACGGAATAGACAAAATGATAAAATCAGTAAGCATTGCTCCAGTTGGGAGAGATAAAAACATAAGAGGGGCTATCATTACAATCTGCCCCCATTCTGTACCGCTTGAAAAAATAACATCTGCTGGGAACAAACGATTTTGCATAGCCCATAGGAATTTAATCATAAGAAATGAGAGGCCAATAAAACTACTCCAAAGAAGAATGAGCTGTAGGATATTCCACGGGCTTTTTCTTCGTTTTGCCTGTTCCCGTAGTGAATTTAGCGATGCCATATTTTGCCTTTCATTAATTCAAGTAAATTAGATTCTCAACGTCTCCGTTCATATCCTCTTTCTAACTTCTCTTCCCGGTGTTGTCTTAGTTGAGTATGCTCGTTCCCAAAATCAATAATTACAATCAGACCGGATCTTGTCTCATTAATTAAGTAGAAATAGATTTAAAGATGACTGAATGGTATTGAAACAAAAAAATTAAGCCCAAAGAGAGTCCAATCAAAATTGTTCCAAGAATGAAGTACGATATATAAAGAATTATTTGGAATATCGAAAGACCTGGTTCTAATACGGAGACTTCGGGTTTTGACTGGTGATAAAATACTGTCACAAATTTATTAGGAATGTAATTTGATATTTCTTTTTCAGCCTTATCTTTGGAATCCGTAGCTCCTAATTGAAAAGATGAATTTTTGTTAAAGGACTGTTTACCGCTTATGGGATGAGCTGAAATAATTTGTGGATAGCGACCTAACCGAAAGGAGATGTTTTTGCCATAATACTGCTTACCGTTAACTACATATGCAAAAGATACTTGGGGCAGATAGTTATAGGTAGTTTCTACACTAGCATACCTTGGAGTCCAGTATTGAGTAGTGATAACTTCAGAGCTGACGATACTTCCTTGGACAGTAGGCCAATTTTTACTTTTAAGACCTAAGTAAAGACCTCTACATACTAAATAAAAAATTGTCCCGCCAACCCACAATAGAATCAATGCGCCAATAATTAAAAATCCGATTTCAAGCCAATCATATTTCATGATATTTCTCCTTTTATAGGATTTTAAAAACTATCGTTCATAGCCTCTTTCCCTTGTAATAGTCTTTTCTTTTTCCTGCTTTAACTGTTGATGCTCTAAGGTCGTATCCTTGGCCGCGTTATGCGACCAGCTTTTTTTCATTTCTTCTAAGGCTTCTTTTTTCTGTTCTGTGCTTAACTTGGCCAAGCCCTCGCGCTCAACTCCGCGTTCTCCTGCCACAATATGCAATTTTGTTTCGCCCTTGGCCCGGCTGATCTGCACATAGGTCGCCTGTTGGGACGCCATTGATTCATTTGAAAAACCATATACACTTGCGCGCTCGACTGTTGCGCCCTGGGCCTTGTGTGTCGTTGACGCCCAGCCATAATCAATATGATTGTAATTGTCAGTATGGATTCTCTTTGTTTCCCCGCTGTCGAGCCGCACGTCAATTAATCTAAAAGGATCTACACCGGTGATTGTTGCTCTCTGGCCGTTTCTGACGCCCAGGTCATAATCGTTTCTTGTGAACATGATCCTGTCCCCTGCGGCTAATCCAATATTCTTTGTGCCGTTGTTGATTACAATAGGGTTCATGCGATCAACTAAACCTTCTTCTCTTAATTTCTCGCGGATTTCTAAATTGATTTTATCTGCATCCTGTTTGATATTGGTCAATACAATGCCTTTGCTAAAATCTTCCTTGTTTGACTTGATATATTCATCAACCGCGGCCGCGCGGGCCTCTGCCGCATTATTGTGAAAGTCAATTTTCCCTTTCTGGTCCAATTTCTCTAACGCTTCCCCTGTCTTGCCCTGGGCCGCGTCTTTGACAACTTCCTTCATCCAGTCTTCGCGCTGGCGTTTAATATCTTCGACCGCTGTTGAATATTGTGGCGCGACTTGCGCGACTCTGTGGTCAATAGAATGGAGAATCCCACCGGCCGCGATAGGCTGTAACTGTTTCTCATCACCAACAAGAACAAGTTTTGCTCCGGACTGTTGGACTTTATTGATAATGTCCGACATTTGTTTTGATCCGACCATCCCCGCTTCATCAACGATAACGACCGTCTTGTTATCTAATTCCGCGCGCGGAAGCCATGAAGCGATCGTCTTTGATTCGATACCAGATTCTTTCTGTAGGTTCTGGGCCGCGACACCGGCCAAGGCCACGCCCTGCACGTCCCAACCAGCTTGTTTATAGGATTCATTAACCGCGGAGAGCATGGTTGACTTGCCCACACCGGCACGTCCTTGTATGACTGCTATGGCACTATCACCCGTCGCTGTCCTGATGGCTGTTTCCTGTTCATGGCTAAATGAAAGTTTCTTTTCTCCGGCATCGATGCCCTGCTTAATCGCCGCGTCCGGATTGACCCCGTAATTATTTTTTTTAACCATGCTTTCAACATGGGTGATGATCCCTTTTTCAATTTTTGCCATGTCTGGTGTTGTCAAAAATCCGTCTTCAAGCCCGACAATATACCCCTGCCCTTTGGCTTCCTTGATCAGCTCCTGTACTTGTGCGGCATTGCGAACACCAAAAGAGGCAACTGCTGTTTCTCGCAATAAAGTATTTTCTTTAAACGCAGATTGGTGGGCCGTTAGCTTTTGGTTTACCTGCGTTAAAATCTGCTGATCGCTTTTGAAAGTTGCTATCGATAAACTACTCTGTTTTTGAGCATGGAGCTCGACTTTGTTTTCTTTGGCTTCCCGTTCCCAGGTTTCCACTCTTTCCAAGAGATCGCAATTAACCTTATTGGCTCTTGTCGACAGTACGATCCCGCGCGTCCCGGCGTAGCTGTAAATCTCGCGTTGTTTGGCGATAGTGTCAATCTGCACATCCCTTTTGGAAAATAGTCTCTCTGCGTCTTGTGTAACATTTGTTAAACGGAATGTCCCTTTGACGCCGTTTTCAATTTCATAACCCATCTGTTTCATCTGCCAGGCCAGCTCAACTTGATAAAGCGCACCGGCCGCCATTTTATTCTCGTAAAATACGCGGCTTCCGATAGTGCCAACAGTCCCGTCGTTGCGGACGGAAAAATTTGAAATGACAACGTGCGAATGCAGTTGTGGATCGCCTTCTCTGCTTGTGAAATGATTGAAGCGTGAAGCAACAAGCTTTGCGTCTTCGTGAATTTCTCCGTCATGCCCCCGTCTCGTGAATGTATTGGCTTCCATATAATTAAACGCCGCTTCAACAGCCCTCTGGTGCGCCAATTCGATCTCCTGCTTTTGTTGGGTGTCTCCGCCCGCCCAAACGATGGACACTGACTTTGGCGCAGAAAAAGTTAAGTCCCAGCCCATCTGACGATTTTCACGGCCGGCATTTTGGACTTCATGGCCTCCAACGTAGCCGGCAAGAGATAATTGAAAATCTTCACGGTTGATGGCGCCTTGAAGTCGCAGCCTTTCTGCTCCTTGTCCCATCCATTGACCCTGATGGTCCAGGTCTTTGACGTAATAATCCGCGGAATGTTCTTCGTAATAGGTTGCGGCAAGGCTGGCTGCTCCGCCGCCGCTTCCCAAGTTTCCTAATCCGCGCAAAGACATCATCTATTTATCCTTCCAGCTCCAGCCACATTTTGCACATTTATTTTCATTAATAGGAATAATTGCACCGCATTCCAGACATTTAAACTCATCTGTTTTCTCAATAAGTGATGAATTTTTATCTATCAACACATCAATGTCGTGAGTAGACATGTCTCTATCTGCTGAATTGATGGCTTTATATTTATTAAGAATATTGACAAATTCTTCCCTTAAATAGTCCCACTCAACTCTAATTGCATTTCTACCTAAGTCTTTTATGGTCGAATTAGACGTTTGTAAATTAAAACTTTCAATCAAGAATTTATACGCTCCATAGGCTGTTAGTTTATCCTGTTTTGCAATCGATGAATCCAAAGCTTCTATTTGTTTTCTGACGTATTTTTTATTCTTGAAATTAAATTTTCTCCAAAAAAATATAATCAAATTTATTAAGACCAATACAATTATGAAATTCACAATATCTTGGGGATTATTTGAATGAAATTTAATCATTAGCCAAGCCTCCTTATTTCAGAACACAACCTACCGCCGTCGAAGCAATAGGGCCTATGGACATCATTAGTCAAGTTTCCATGAAGGTGTTGATTTTGGTTTTTCTGGTGTATCGATTACTTTGCTGTATCTTGGCGGATCTTCGTCTTTTACTTTTGGTTTCTCCGCGGCCGCGGGCTTTTCTTTTTTCTTAAGCCAGTCTGCTTCTACGACCAACGCTTGTTCTTGTGGAATAGGCCGGTAATTCCATCCCACATGAAGCAACGGCCATCCTGATATACGAATAACACCTACCAGATTTTCAAAATTAGAAATCTGCGAAGGCATAAATAACGACATTGTTTTTAATTGTTCCTGGGTGCTGTCTGAACGGGTTGTTTTATCATCCCCTGTGCTTGATCCTGATGATTTTTGGGTTATGATTACTTCCTGATCTCCTAAATTCTTTGAAGCCCAGCTTGCCGTATCATGGTCAGAACAACGTAAAACAATTTGGGTTGAAAAAGTATTGGCGATTGATTTGGCCAGCTGAGGGCCGTAATGATGTTCAAGCTTGCCTATGTCCTGAATACCGGCCACAACGCAAAGCCCCTTGGAACGTCCCAGGGAAAATGCGTTTAACAATGACGTTAATTTCCCAAGGGTTGCCAGCTCATCTAAAAATAACCATATCCTGCGGTTGGGATCATCCGGCAAAGATAGGATTTCATTGACTATCAATTCAACAGATATATTCGCCGTTGCCTGGGCCAAATCGGTCCTTTCAGGAATACCGCCAATTATCAAAAGCTTTGAATTGCCATGCACCCATTTTCTTAATGACACATTTCCTTTAGGCCATGCTTTGGCGTACCATCGGATCGTCTGCTGGGCATGGCCGATTAAGGTTGAGTAAATATCTTCGGTTGCTTTAGAGTCTCCACCAATAACATTGGCTAAAGCTTTGCCGTCCTCAAAAGTGGACAGAAGCCGTGCTATTTCATCTTTTCCTAAAGATAGGATTCCCCAAACGTCTCCCCAGCCCCATTCTTCGCCCTCTGAATCAAGATATACAAAAATAGCTTCCAGGATTTGGCGGGCGGAATTTAAGAAAAACGGCTGGCTGTCTTTTGGGTTTGGCGGAAACATGATAGAAGCCACCTGCTGGCAGTCCAACTGGCTTCTGATATCTGCACCCGGGGACCAGGCAATTGAGCGTTTATCCCAACCCGCCAGAAGATCAACCCCTTCTTTACCGGCAAAGGCCTGTATAAAGGTTCCCTTAATGTCCCAAACAATTGCTTTATCCCCCCGTTTAAAAGCCTGATCAACCATAGGAAAGATTATCTGTGTTTTACCTGCCCCAGGTGATCCGGTTATTAAAAAGTGCTGGTTTTCCCTTTTAAACGGAAACGGCTCACCTTCCCATATTGATATGCCCGCTTTGCCTCCTTCCGGGGTTTCCTTTTTGGTCAAAAGTCGAAATGTCGTTTGTACACTCCCATGGGCGGCTTGCTGGACACCCCTTTGATACTTCCCTGGTGAAGCATACTTGATACCGGCTTCATGCTGAGTTTGGCTTGATCCTTTCCAGCCTAAAAAGAAATCACTGACCCAAGTCCAAACTGGCGCGCATTCCATTAAAAACAGGTTTCCGGTTATATCTATTTTAGAAGGTCCCCCGCCAAGTAAGGCCCCAACATCCATCAAAACCACCAGCCCCAGGGAAAAAAACAGGGCATGTTCAAGCTCTAATTTATGCCCCTTTAAAAGATAAAACCCTAAAAACAGGCTGGGCCAAAACCCCAAAAATTCCCCACTTCTTATAAAATTAAGGATGGCCGCTTCCCCGTTTCCAATAGCCTGGAAAAAGGCAACTCCCTGAAACAAACCATTTGAGGCTGTTGCTTTGGCAATCATATCATCCGAAATAATGGCCGCTCCAACAGCCCCCAAAAGCCTTACCGCAATCAACCAAACAACAACCGCGACCGCCCACTGCCATGCCAAAGCCAACCAATTTTGCTTTAAATTAATAGCCATTATTGGACCTCCTGGTCAAATTTTTTAAGGAGTAATTGAGACAGTTTTTCTACTTCTTCAGGCTTGGCGCCTTGTGTCCGGCCCAGGGCTTCGGCCAAAACTTTGACCATGGCACGGTCCCCTTTGAAGCCGTCTGCTTCGGTTTTACGGGTGGAATTTTTGAGGTAATTTTTAACGATCTGGCGGAGAAAAGCGTTGGTGGTTAATCCAAATTCATCGGCTCTTTTTTGGATTAGCTTGTAATCTTCTTCATCAAGTCTTAAGTGAATTTGATCCATCTAAACCTTACGCTTTGCATATTTGATGCATTAGGTCTGTGTTTAATTTTAATACCTAATTGGTATTATCGTCCTGCGGTCGGTTTTTGTCAATAATTTTAATTAGTTTAGATAATCTGGTTGGGATGTGCGTTAGTTTGAGTTTTGATTTTTGTCGTTGGATGAGTTCCTTTCTGTGGTCGTATATGTCTTTGGCTGCTGACAGAATTTGAGCATCCCTAACTTGCTTCGTTCCTTTATTGATTCCTCTTGAATCTTCAATAATGGTGCGCATGAACCTGACAACTTCTTCCTTGGTCATGGCCCCATCCCGCTTGCCATCCGGCTGCAAATATCTGCGGTAGGCATCAACCAATTCAAGTTCAAGGTTCCCCCCATTGAAGCCGGTTTCTTCTGACAGGTCGATTTCGGCTTCTGTCATTTGCAGGTCATCTTCACTGACCCTTCCGGCAAAGGCTGTTTCCAAGGCTTCCAGTTCTGCCTGCGGGGCACCGGATTCGTACCTAAGGTCAAGGTATGCCTCAAGGTCGTTTGTACTTAATTTCATGGCTTCTTTTTCTACCGTTCGCATGTGAACTTTTCCTTTCGTTTTTTCTTACTTTAAAGTCATGTGTGTCAAGGACGCCGGCGCTTTTTGCCGGCGCTCGAGAGCCCCGCCCGCTTTTGGCGGGGCGAATCCTTGACACGCATGACAAAATTAGAAGAAAAATCGAAAGGAAAATTGGGCTCAAACCTTACGCCTTCGGGTTGCTTTATTGGCTGTTGCTTAGGGACGATAAGGTTGGATGGGATTCTACGCATGAATCTACATCAAAATCACTGCTGTGCGGCTGCCCTTCACAGTACCACCGGACTATTTCAGGGGTCTTTTGGATTACAAGTAGATACAGGCCTCCAAAGCCCAGGATTGCGGCCGAAAGTCCAACTATTACGTTTTTTATACGCATGGTTCCTCCTTATCCCTGGCACCTTGATGCCACGGGTCTGCGAAAGCAGACATTATTTATGGAATGATCCTTTGGGGGTGTTTGATCGGCTACTGTCTACCCTGTCCCGCATGAGCCCTGGGGGTGGGCCACGCCAGGACAGGAACGTGACTTTTAATGGCTAAAAGCTATTGTCCCTTGTCTGGAAGGAACAATATAATTAAAGTAGAGCCAATCAAAAATAACGGAATGTATGGTGATTTTAATATACATTTTAACCTCACTTTAAAGTTCGATGCCTAATTTTTCAGCTTCTCTTTTAATATGATCGGTAAACACCGCTCCCCTGCTTTTTTTGATGCCAGCCAGCTCCTGGGTTTCGCGGGTAAGGCTTAAGCATTTGAAAATAAGATCCTCATGGTCAGTAAATTTTGAAACAAGGCCTCTAAAAAATGGAATGGATTTATCATCGTTTAATTCACTGGCCAACTGCTGGACCAGCCCCTCCCTCTTGATTTTAAGGAGAGTGCTCGAATTGCCGATAGCTTCAGTAGGAACCTTAGAAAATTCATTATCATATCTTTTTAAGCTTTTAAAACCAGAAGTTAAATCTTCGTTGCTTTCATTTTTAACTTCTTTAACGTTCTTAATGATGTTAATGGTGTTGTTTATAGTAGTATTGTTAGTAGGACTTGTGGACACTACCCCGCCGGACAATTTGTCAGTACCAGCGGCTTTTCTGTCAGTACGTTCTGACAATTTTGCAGTACGTACTGACATTTTGTCAGTACCAATTTGCTTTTGGATAGTTTCTAAGACATAGTTCTTTAATTCGAGTAGCTCTTTGATCCTCTTATTTATTTTCGGAGTTTTTCTTTCTAAAGATAGTCTTTCAAGTTCAAATGAAACCTGATGCGGTAAATAATAGGTGTTGTTTTCATAAACACTATTCGCTTGTTTGCTCTTGATTTTTAATATCATGCCGCTTTGACAAAGCGCGTTTATAGATCGCGTGGCATTTCTTGCAGAACAACCTACCCCTTTGGCAATAGTATTGGTACTTGGCCAGCAGCTACTTGGCTCGGGGTTGTAATGTTTACAGAGAATCATATACACCATCATGTCCGTACTCGTTAATCCTTTATTAACCAAATCCTCAATTGCCTGATTTGGGACATGTGTATATGTCGGACCTTTATATTTTTTATTCTTGGTCATTTATTTACCCTGCCCTGCCGGTGGCACGGCTGCGTTGACGGTTGCATTTACTGTAAGGGCTTTCAAGCTGTCTTTAAGTTGTTGAATGGTGTCCTGGTACTGCTCTGTTTGAATTTGCTTCTCCTGGTCCAGTCTTTGATCAAATTGTTTTTCTAACCTCTGCTGCGATGTGTTAATAAAATACCAGCCCATTCCTCCTGCAATCACCAGCACCAAAAAAATGATCAACAAAGTTTGGCTGTTAAGTGAGCTTGGTTCTTTTTGTTTTTCTAAAAGTAGTCTTAATGTCTCGGCCTGCTGTCTTTCAATTTCGGTTCTTTTAATCCGGTCTTCTAAATATTTTTCTTTAAGGTCAATCCCCTGCTCAACTAATTTGGTCATAAAACCCTGAACTGTGCCATTAGCGTTGCGGATATTATTGTTTAGTTCATTAATAGAATCTTTGTACTCTTTGACACCTTGTTTTAATTCAGCGATTGATGCAAACCCTTCTTCAATTTTTTTAACTAACTGACCTGAATTGTCTTGTGAAGCAATTGACAACTCTTTGACAGTCTTGGCACTATTTGACATATCATGTGGCACGCTTTCAGAATGTTGTGTGTCATTGACAGTGTTGTCATTGACATTATAAGGAACGTGGACAAGCACAGTTTTGTCTTTATTCAATATCTTTGATACAGTTACGATATCTTCCTTTAAGTATAGCTTCTTCTTGCCACCATTTGAAACAATGTCAATAACTCTGACATTAACTCCTTTTGTTTCAGAAACTGTTTCAATGTACCTGTAGGCGGTTCTGGTTGAGACATTATTCATGATCTGGCTGGCTTGTTTAATGTCTACATAATCCCGCTCAATCTCATCTTTTGTGAGTGTTTTTTCTTGTAAATCTATAATTTTATTGTCTACCATAAATCCCCCAGGTGTGTTTGAAACATTTTGACAGTGTTTGACTGGTATTGACGGTTGACATCAACTGTCATAACGTCATTCAGAAACGATTTAATAGGTATTATAAGGACGTAGACGGGGGAGTCAATAAAATTTTGAATTATTTTGTGGTGATTCCTAAAAAAGGGGTATTGTTAAATGCAGGGCAGGGGGGAGCAAAATAATGAACGTTTTTGTTCATTGGAGTGAACGAATTCGTTCAGTCAAATGAACGATTTGCGTAAAAGAAGGAGGCACAGTTTTCATATAAGCCCTTGACTTTATCAAAATACATGTTATATTTGGTAAGTGTGATTACCAAATTTGGTAGATACGATTACCAAAAATATGAAAAATAAAACATACAAACACAGGGTAGTTAGAATTCTTGAGGATCGTTTAAAAGAACATCGGTCTCGTATTCAAATTATTTTAGGCCCACGACAGGTCGGAAAATCTTGGGCAGTTAGGGACGTGCTTCATAGTCTTTCTAATCCTTATGTTTATGCGCTAGCAGACGACGAAAAACCAGGGCCAAGCGTCGAATGGATAACACGATATTGGTACGAGGCCAGGGATAAAGCGCAGGGGGGCAAGAGAGTAATTTTGGTTTTAGATGAGATTCAAAAAATAAAAGAATGGTCAACTGAAGTCAAAAGATTGTGGGATGAAGATACTTTTGAGAGACGGGATATATGTGTGGTATTGCTGGGGTCTTCATCACTTACTTTGCAGAAAGGTTTATCTGAAAGCCTGCAGGGGCGTTTTGAAACCATTTGGTTCATGCACTGGTCGTACACAGAGTGTAAAGAAGCTTTCGGATTTTCATTGGATGATTATTTTTATTTTGGGGGATATCCGGGCGGAGCGGAATATGTTCATGATGAAAATCGCTGGCGAACGTATATTTTTAATTCGATTATTGAACCCGTCTTGGGTCAAGATATTCCCTTGTTGACAGAGGTTCGTAATCCGGCGCTACTCAGAAATCTATTTTTCTTAGCTTGTGATTATGCTTCCCAAGAGTTGGCTTACAGGAAAATTCAAGGGCAATTTACGGATGTTAAAAATGTTGTTACCATTGCTAATTATCAGCGGATGCTTGAACAAACATATCTGATTTTAGGACTTCAAAAATGGTCGGGGAAAGCTGTTATAAAAAGAAATTCGTCACCCAAATGGTTGCCGCTCAATTCCGGGTTAGTTTCAGCTGTGAAGAATTTCCCAAAAACAGATGCAAAAAAAGATGCGGCCTATTGGGGACATCTTGTTGAATCATCTGTGGGGGCTCATTTGGTCAATGAAGGCAAGATCCATAATTACGAA